>Ga0224525_1000009_pt1 | contig 217379 bp, 181 predicted proteins | sample CFST100metaG_FD_179874 | JGI IMG/M metagenome (GOLD analysis project Ga0224525, IMG submission 179874) | Peat soil microbial communities from Stordalen Mire, Sweden - C.F.S.T100 | ecosystem: Environmental > Terrestrial > Soil > Wetlands > Peat | place: Sweden: Norrbotten County, Stordalen Mire...
CTTTGACTCTGTTATGCACTGGTCCGATCCCAGTCACCCCAGCCATAATCCTCCGTTAGCTCAGTGGTAGAGCACTTGACTTTTAATCAAGGGGTCGACGGTTCGAACCCGTCACGGGGGACCAATCGTCTTTTGGCCCAGGTGGCGGAAGGGTAGACGCAAGGGACTTAAAATCCCTCGGGCGAATAGCCCATATCGGTTCAAGTCCGATCCCGGGCACCAACAAAAAAACAAAAAGCGTGGATGGCCACGTTTTTTTCATGCTCGCGAAGCCTCACCGCTCCTCGCGGAAATAGGAAGCGCCTAAAGAGGAGGGGGGCTGATTCTCTTTTTTCTGACGGGCGCTATTGACCACAAGGATGATGATGGTGACCACGTAAGGCAGCATTTTGAGGAGTTCCGAGAAACCGGTGAAAGAGACCAGATCCATCATGGCGGGCAGATAGTTGTAGGCCCAGAAAAGAAGGCCGAAGAGAAAGGAGCCCCAAATCAGGCGAAGGGGGCGCCAGGAGGCGAAAATAACGAGGGCCACCGCCAGCCAGCCAATCGCCTCGATGTTGTTGTTGGTGCTCCAAACGCCGCTCCCGAACTGCAGCACGTAAATCATCCCGGCCAAACCACAAATCCCGCAGCCGATGCCGGTGGCGAGGTATTTGTAGGCGGAAACGTCAATCCCGGCCGCATCCGCCGTGGATGGGGATTCCCCAAGGGCCCGGAGCGAAAGCCCGCTCCAGGTTTTCCGAAGATAGAGATCCATGAGAATGACCATGACAAGGGTGACGTAAACCATGAAGCCATAGCCGAAGAAGACCGGGCCGACGAACGGGAGCGAGGAGACCCCGGGGATCTGCCAATTGAAGACGGAGCCGGTGAAAGAGGCTTTCGAAGACGTTTCGATGCCCACGACCGAGGAAAGGAATTTCGCGAAGCCCACGCAGAAGGTCGTGAGCAATAAGCCCATCACGTTTTGGCTGCACTGGAAACTCACGCACATGAGGGCGTAGAGAAGGCCGAAGAAAGAGCCGGCTAAGAAGGCCGCCGCCAAGGCTATGAGGATCACGGCCACGACGCTGGGGCCCGACGTAGAACTCTCATACGAGTAAACCGCGTAATACGACAAGAATCCGCTGATGTACATGATCCCGGGAACGCCCAAGTTCAGATGGCCGGCTTTCTCGGTGAGGGTCTCGCCCAAAGCGCCCATCATGATGATCGTGCCATAGATCACGGCGCAAACCATCCAAGCGATGAAACTACTCATGTTTCGCCACCTCCGCGCCGGCCTTTGCTCTTTCGCGATGGCGGAAAGCCAAGCGGTAACGGATGAAGAATTCCGAAAGCATGATGCTGAGAATGAAAAAGAAGACCAAGACCTCGCACGAGTAATCGTTCAAAGCCGGGGCATAGGCGACGTTGCTGAGGTTGATGGCCCCGCGATTCAGAAAAACGATGAGCGAGGAGAAGACGATCATGATTAAAGGATCAAAACTGGCGAGCCAAGCCACGATGATGGCGGTGAAGCCATAATCCCCCGAGAGATCGGTCGAGATTTTATGCTCGATGCCCGCGACATAAATGAATCCGATCAGCCCGCAAAGAGCCCCGGACAGGATCATCGTCCGCAGGATGCTCCACCGCACTTTGACGCCGGTGTAGCGGGCGGTGTCTAGGCTTTTTCCGATGACTTTGAGCTCATAGCCGTGCTTCGTGAAACGGAGATAAACCGTCATGCCCACGACCAAGCAGCCCACGAGGATGAGAGGCAAGATCGCCTCGATATTGGCGATTTCGGGAAGCCAGCCCACCTTGGTCGAAGAATTGATGAGGCCCATCGAGGAATTGGCCCCTTTCCAGTTCAGCGTCGCAAACGCGACCAACTGAATCGCGATGTAATTCATCATCAGGGTGAACAGGGTTTCGTTGGTGTTCCATTTCGCTTTGAAGAAAGCGGGGATCGCGCCCCAAATCCCGCCGAAGGCGAGGGCGGCCGCTAGGCTCAGGAGAATCACGAGCCAGCTCGGAAGAGCCGAAGCGTAGATCATCACGAGGGCGGTGCCGAGCGCCCCCAGGAGGATCTGCCCTTGCGCCCCCACATTCCAGAAACGCATCTGATAGGCCGGGGCCAAGGCCACGGCGATGCCTAACAAAAGCACCATCTCCTCCAAGCTTTGCTCGAATTTATATTGATTCTGGAAAGAGCCTTGGAAAAGATAAGCCACGGCGGGGAAAGGGTCTTTTTGGCCGATGATCGCCAAAAGAATCACGCTCAAAGCGCAGGCGGAAGCAAGACAAATCGTCCGAACCAAAACGCGCCGCCAAAACGAGAGATCGGCCCGCTTGACGGTGCGAACCCAAGGCTCGCCCTCACGCTTTTGGAAGAACATCTTGGCCTCCTTTGGCCTCGCCGCACATGAGAGCGCCCACTTCGGCTTTGGTGGTCTTCCGCGCCTCGACGAGGCCGGTGGCCTTGCCCCCGCAAAGGACCAGGATCCGGTCCGCGAGCTCCAAGAGGACATCCAAGTCTTCTCCGACGTAAATCACGGACAAACCCGCTTTTTTAAGGTCATTCAAAAGGTTGAAGATCGTATAGGAGGTCTGGATGTCGAGCCCCCTTACGGCATAGGCTGTCAGGAGAACGGAGGGTGAGGAGGCGACCTCGCGCCCCACCAGCACTTTCTGGATGTTGCCGCCCGAAAGCTTTCGCACCGCCGTCTTGATCGAAGGGGTCGAAACCTGCAACTTTTTCATGACTTCGAGGGCCAAGGCCCTGGGCTCTTGGTAGGAAAGGAAAGGGGTTTTGCCACGTTCGTAGGAGCGGAGCATCATGTTGCCGACCATATCCATGTCCCCGACCAGGCCCATCCCCAGGCGGTCTTCGGGCACGAAAGCCAATGAGATCCCCAAGGCTTCGATCGCTTTGACGCTTTTGCCCACCAATTCGCTTTCGTCGGGATGGGGCACAGGCTTCTTTCCCCACGAGGGTTTCCCCGCCTGAAGTCTCGTTTTGTCATAATGGAAAACGATCGAGGAACCTTTCTCGGCTTTTTGCAATCCCGCGATGGCTTCCAAAAGGGCTTTTTGGCCGCTTCCGGAAACACCCGCGATGCCTAATATCTCGCCGCTCCGGCTTTCGAAAGAAACATCATCGAGGGTCTTTACCCCATATTCGTCCAAAGTCGTCAGATGGCGGATTTCCAAAACGGTTTGAGGATGGAAGGGAAGAGCTCTCGCGATATGGAACTCCACGTGCTTCCCGACCATCGCATCGGTCAAGAGGTCTTCGTCCGCTTCCAAGGTGGGGACGACCCTCACGAGTTTCCCTCCGCGCAAAATCGCCACGCGGTCGGATAGGGCCAGAACCTCCGAAAGCTTGTGGGTGATGATGATGATGCTTTTCCCATCGTCTCTCATTTTCCGGAGCACCGCGAAGAGGGCGTCGCATTCCTGCGGCGTCAGCACCGCGGTGGGCTCATCGAGAATCAAAGTGTCCAAACCGCGATACAGAAGTTTGATGATTTCCACTTTCTGTTTTTCGGAAACCGACATATCGTAGATTTTTTTCTTGAGGTCGATGTCAAAATCGTATTTTCCGCACAACAAAGCGATTTTGGCGTTGATGGCTTTGAGATTCAGTAAGCCCTTGCCTTCAAGCCCCAAAACGATATTCTCCCCCGCGGTTAAAACGTCGATGAGTTTGAAATGCTGATGAATCATCCCGATTCCGGCGTCATACGCTTTTTTCGGCGAGGTGATTTTGAATTCCTGCCCGCCTACCTCGATCGTGCCTTCATCAGGGTAATATATCCCCGCCAAAATGTTCATCAGCGTGGTTTTACCTGAGCCGTTTTCGCCCAGAAGCGCCAGGATTTCCCCGGGATTTATCATCAGCGAAATGTCGTCATTGGCCAGAACTTCCCCAAAGCGTTTGCTGATGTGTTTGAGCGCGATGACTTTCTCCATGTCGCTCCTTTTAAAACCAAAGAAGGGAAGGGGCGAAACACCCCTTCCCGACCCGATCATGGCTTTCGCCTAGTTCAGCCAAGTGATGCCATCGATCTTCAAATCGAAATACGGCGCGGAGCGATAGGTGGATTCAGAGAAATAACTGATGCCTTTGCTCGTCTTGATGGCCTCGACCTTATCGCCGGCGTAAATGATCTTGTTCGTGGAATAATCCACTTTTGAAAGGTCGACAGTGTAAGTTGAGACCGCCGCGCCCGAGACGGTGAAAGTCGAGGTGTCGAAAACTTGGAGCGTGCCCGCCTCGATCTTGGCGATCGCGTCATCGACTTTGGCCTGGGTGCCAGCCGCAACGGCGGCGCTATTCAAGGTCGAGATGCCGACCGCGCCCCCGTTATAGCCTTCGCACCAATCATCGGCGATGGCCCCTTTATTGATGAACTGATTGAAAAGATATTCGTAATAGATTTCCCAGTTGTTGATGGCGGAGGTCAAAGCAGCCTTCGGGGCGGTCGAAATCATATCGATATTGAAGCCGACGGAATAGCAAACGTAATTCTTGGCGGTGTTATCGCTCCGGGGTTTTCCCAAAAGCGATTCGACTTTGGCTGGGGCGCCCGTGGAATCGGCATGTTGGCCGATGATGACGCAGCCTTCTTTGGCCAAGGTGTCGGCGGCGTTGCTTTCCGCATCGATATCGAACCAGGAGTTCGTGAATTGAACGTCCATGACCACGTTGCTGATGACGGACTTGATGCCCAAATAGAACGAAGTGAAACCCGAAATGACCTCGGCGTATTGGTAAGCGCCGACGTAGCCGACTTTCCAGTTGCCCTTGCCGTCTTGGTTGAAAGTCGTGTCCAAAGAACCGGCCTCGGCCAAAGCCTTCAGCTTCATGCCGGCGACGACGCCGGTGACATAACGGGCTTCATAAATGGAAACAAAAGCGTTTTTGAAATTGGTTTTGCCCGAGATTTTCGCATAATCCCCCGTCAGGGCGACGAATTGGGCGTCGGGGTAGCTGGCCGCGCCCTGATCCATGTAATCCTGATGGCCATAACTGTTAGAAACGATCAAGCCGCAATCATTGGCGATCAAATCATTGATCGCGGTTTGGCAGTTCGAATCCTCCGCGACTTTTTTCTTGTAAATCAAGCGATCGGAAATTCCAAGTTTCGTCGCCGCGGCGGCGATGCCATCGAGATGGGCTTCGGAATAAGCCTCCGTCTCATCGCCAACGAGAATGAGACCGATCTTGCTGGTATTGGCGGTTCCGCTAGTTGGCGAAGAAGAGCCGCAGCCTGCCAATAAAGCGATGCCTGCGGTTACGATGAGGGACGCAAAAACGACTTTCAACTGGGTTCTCATGCCTTTTCAGTCCTTTTCCCGCACGTTTTCTCAAAGAACGGAAAAAATCTCTTCAAAGGCAAAACAAAAAAAGTTTTGTATTTGATCCGTAGTGCCCGGATTAAGGTCTGGGCGTAGAGACAGTCCCGCCAATTAGGGAGAATATACGAATGCCATTTTTTCTGGCTATCCCATTATGTCAACATGGCTTTCTTTTTCCAACCCGATTCGCCATGAAAGCGCTAAACAAAAAATGGTTATTTATATACTTATAAATAAACTCAAAGTGCGATTTTTTCGGTTCTTGCCTTGCTTTCGTTAAGAAGATTATGATGAATAGTTAAGGGCGGCCCATCAGGGCAAACGCCGAAGGCAGATCATGAAAGAACTCGAAGAGAGAATTCGCAACGATGGCTTTGCCATTGGCAACAATATCGTGAAGGTGGATTCCTTTATCAACCATCAAATCGACATCGCGCTCCTCAATGACGTCTGCGCTTACCTAACGCAAGACTTCCATGATATCGACAAGATCCTTACGATTGAGACCAGCGGCATCGCCTTTGCCATTGGAGTGGCGCAACATTTAGGCAATATCCCGGTGGTCTTTGCCAAAAAGAGCAAATCCGCGATCGTTGATCTCTCCAATGTTTATTCCACCGAAATAAAATCTTTTACCCGCGGAAACGTCTATTCGGCGACCGTCGACAAACGTTTCCTCAACAAGGGAGAACGCATTCTCATCGTCGATGATTTTCTGGCCGAAGGAAGTGCTTCCTTGGGTCTCGTCGACATCGGCCGCCAAGCCGGGACGGAAATTGTCGGCGTCGCGGTCGCCATCGAAAAAAGCTTTCAAGAAGGCCGACATAAACTCGAGGCCTTAGGCTACAAAGTCGTCAGCGGAGCGAATATCGCCAGCCTTCAAGATGGAAGAATCCTTTTCATAGACGAAGTCTAAAATTTACTTTTGTTCTCGCAAAAAAAATTCTGAATGATCAAGCGAAAGGAAACATCAAGTTATGGATTACAGCAAATACATCGGCGTCATTCCTGATTTTCCCATTAAGGGCATCTCGTTTAAAGACATCAGCCCCCTGCTTCGCGACCCAGTGGCGTTCCACTCCTGCATCGACGACTTGGCTAAACTCGCTGCCGAATTCAAGCCCGATATCATTTTAGGCCCGGAATCCCGCGGTTTTGTCTTCGGAGCCGCCCTCGCTTATCGGATGAACCTCGGCTTCGTGATGTGCCGAAAAGCGGGAAAACTCCCCGGGAATAATCTTAAGGTCAGCTATAACCTCGAATACGGAACCGCAACGATGGAAATTCGCGAGGATTCATTCAAGAAACAAGCCCGCGTCCTTCTGGTGGATGATCTTATTGCAACGGGGGGAAGCCTTAAAGCGATGAAAGAACTGGTTTTGCTGGCAGAAGGCAATCCCGTGGGCGCCATTGCCATAATCCGTTTAAAAGAATTGGAAGGAGAAAAAGAAATAGGCCTGCCTTTCCGTTGCTTGATAAATCTGTCGGGGAAATAAGCAAAAAATATCGATTTCAAACCAATGAAAGGGAAATCATTTCTATTCCGCTTTTTCAAATCTGAAATACGATGAGTTGGGACCAAAGAAAGCCATGCCGTTTTTTCTAAATTGTTCCACAAATTAGCTAAATTTCCCCGCAAAATCCATTTGAAGATATGATCGATTGGGTTTTGAAACAAACTTTCAGAAGAGGCTAAGCAGGTTTCGGACGCGGGTCAAAAATTTCGATGTATCATCAATCGTTTTTAGGACTTTCCGTTTTTTTTGCTCTCCTTTCCAAGGCATAGTGACAAGTTGATTATGAAAAGTCCCCCGAATGGGACCTGTTGCAAAAACTTGGTTCTTCATAAATTTTATTTTGCAAAAAAATATAGTTTTTTTAAAAAAAATAAATATGATGAATCTATTCGAAAGGAGAAACCAGAGATTATCTTTTGTTTTTGTTCGTCGTTTCGTTTTATAAAAAGATTTTTTTCCGCTGGTTTCCTTAGCGATTTGAGATAGCCGATTGTCCGTCGAATGCGCGCTGGGGCGCTCCTCCAGCAAAGACAACTTCGGGAGAAGTTCAAAAGAAAGAGGTATATTCCAATGATCGTTTTCCATAAGAAGGTTTTGTTTATTGGCTTTGGTTCTGTGGCCCAATGCACGCTTCCGATTTTCTTCGCTCACGTCGAGATACCGTTCAAAAACGTCACGGTGATCGACTTCGAAGACAAAAAAGAAGCGATGAAACCATGGACGGATAAAGGGGTTTCCTTTGTTCGCCAAACGATCACTCAAGGCAGCATGGGAAAGATTCTTGGAACCTATCTGTCCCAAGGGGATTTGCTGATCGATCTGGCTTGGAACATCGGAGCCGAGGATATCCTTCAGTGGTGCCACGATCATGGCGTCCTTTATATCAACACCTCCATAGAACTTTGGGATCCCTACACCGGGGCGGCCAAGAAAAAGCCAACCGATCGGACGCTTTACCACCGTCAGATGATGCTGCGAAAAATGGTGTCCAAATGGAAAAATCCAAGTCCCACCGCCGTCGTCGAACACGGAGCCAACCCCGGCCTGATTTCCCATTTCGTCAAGCAAGGTCTCGCGGATATCGCCGATCGTTTGATCGAAGATAAAAAAGTTGATGTAACCGCATCCGTTGAGCTGCAAAAACTCGTGAGGGAAGAGAAGTGGAATCTCCTCGCGATGAAGTTGGGGGTCAAAGTCATTCACGTCAGCGAGCGCGATACCCAAATCAACGACAAACCCAAAGAGGTCGGCGAATTCGTCAATACCTGGAGCATCGAAGGCTTCCGGGAAGAGGGAACCACAACTTCGGAGATCGGCTGGGGAACCCACGAAAAGACCCTTCCGGCTTTCGCTTACCGGCATTCTTCAGGACCGAAGAATCAGATCTGCCTTGCTCGAATGGGCATGAACACCTGGGTCCGGTCCTGGGTTCCGAATTACGATATCCAAGGGATGGTCGTCCGCCATGGGGAGGCTTTCACGATTTCGGACCACCTCACCGTCTGGGAAGGCAAAAAAGCCATCTACCGCCCAACCGTCCATTACGCCTATTGCCCCTGCGACAGCGCCATCGCTTCCTTGAACGAGCTTCGGGGCGACAACTATAAGCTGCAAGGCAAGCATCGCATCCTTGAAGATGAGATCGTCAGCGGATCCGATATTCTAGGGGCTCTAATTATGGGCCATGCCTACCAAGCCTGGTGGACGGGAAGCGACCTCAGCATCGAAGAATCCCGGCGCCTCGTTCCGCATCAGAACGCCACCACGATGCAAGTCGCTATCTCCGTTGTGGCCGCTTCGATGTGGATGATCGAAAATCCCAACCGCGGCTATTGCACACCGGATGATTTGCCCCATGAGTATATCTTGAAGATCGCCAAACCTTATTTGGGAAACTGGATCTCCATCCCTTCCGACTGGACCCCACTCAAAAAATACCGCAATGCTTTCGAAGGGTTCAACAAACCCGATCTCGACTTTGCAGACCCCTGGCAGTTCAAAAACTTCCTGATTTCCGACGGGGATTGAGCGCTGATCAAAGAATAAATTTTTTAGAGATCATTTTGGGATTCCCGCGGAGTCCCCTTTTTGAATACGTTTTTTGTCCTATTTTCGCTTATAAAAATCCTATTTCCGGCATCTGTCCTAGAAAGGTTTTATAATGGCGCCATGTCTTTGGAAAAATCATTGTTGGATTGGTATAACGCCAATCGCCGTCATATGCCTTGGCGAGAGGATCCTACCCCTTATCATGTTTATCTAAGTGAAATCATGCTTCAGCAAACCCAGGTGGATACCGTCAAGGCTTATTATCTACGGTTTTTAGAAAAATTTCCCACGATCAAAGCCCTTTCCAAAGCCAGCGAGGAAGAGGTTCTGAAACTTTGGGAAGGCCTGGGGTACTATTCGCGAGGGCGGAATCTTTATCAGTCGGCGAAGACCATCGAAAAGGATTTCCAAGGAGAGATCCCTTCTAAAAAAGAAGATCTTCTCGCCCTTCCCGGCGTGGGCGCTTATACCTCCAAAGCCGTTCTTGCGATCGCCTTCCATCAAAAGGAAATCGCCGTGGATGGGAATCTCATCCGCGTCTATTCCCGCCTTGAGGAAAAGAAAGAAATCAACGCCGATAAAATGAAGTCTCTTTGCGAGGCTTTTCTCCTGAAGCAACTGAAAAACGAAGATCCTTCCTTTTTCAACCAAGCCCTCATGGATTTGGGAGAGCTTGTCTGCCTCCCCCGGGGCCTCCCCCTTTGCGACCGTTGCCCCTTGAAGGCTTATTGTCAGTCAAACAAGAATGGCACGATGCTGGATTACCCGCCTTTGAAAAAGACCAAAGAGAAAAAAGAGGAAAGCCTAACCGTTTACGTTTTGACTTATCGCGGAAAAATCGCGATTCGCCAAAGAAAGGCAAAAGGCCTTCTCGCTTCTTTATATGAGTTCCCATGGGAGCCAGGAAAAGGTTCCTTAAAGGAAACCCGAGAAAAATTGCTTCACCAAGGTTTGGTTTTCAAATCCCTTGAACCCTTAGGCCAAAGCAAACACACATTTTCCCATTTGATTTTGGAAATGCAAGGATTCCAAGCGGAACTTGTCCAAAGACCTGCCATTCCAAACCTTTTGTGGGTAGACCAAAAAGACCTCATTTCCAAATACCCTATTCCCACGGCATTCTCTTTCTATAAGAATAAAATCATAGAGGATTAAGGGTGAGGAAATCTCCTTTTTTCTCCCTCTTGTGCCAATCCTTCGCTTCAACTCCTTTCTGAGGTTTCCGATGGCAAATCATCTCTCGGTTTCTTTGCCAAATGGAAATGCCTCTTTTCTCGCCCAAATTACGTTTTGCAATCGTTTTCATACTATAATCGTGAGTGCCTTATTAAAGGAAAAAGAGGAAAGCACATGGAACATTCGAAATCGTTTACGGCCTTAGAACCATTTCTCGTCGAGAACCGCCGTTTGACTTACGAAGAGAACGTTCTTTATTACGATCTCACCACCGCTTGCCCTTTGAAGAGCCTTTCCGATGAGGGCGGGCTCGTCAACCTTCTTGACGAGGAAAGGGCCAAAATCTACGCGGACCCCCGTTTTGACGAAGCCGTTGAGAAGCTCCACAAAGATCCCAAAGCCACCCCGATGGAAAAACGTTTGGCGGAATCTCTTTCTTATAACATCCGCCTATTGAAGAAAATGCCTTTGGAGGATTACGTGAAGGCCAAGAAGGCCTTTACCCAGAGCAACGAAATGTGGCGCCGTTACAAACCCACCGGCGATTTCAAGAGTTGGCTCCCTTATTGGAAAGAGTGCATCAAATGGGCCCGGATCATCGATAACGATATGATGACCAAGAAAATGAAAACCCCTTATGACGCCGCTTTGGATATGTATGAGCCAGGCGAGACCTCCGACTACATCGATTCCGTTTTCAACCCCCTCAAGGACGTTCTTCTTAAGTTATTGCCAGTCGCCAAAGAGAAACAGCGCTTTTTTAAAAAAGTGGCTCTTCAGCCTTATGATGTCGATACCCAAAGAAAGTTCTCGCTGGCTTTGCTGAAAGAGATTCATTACGACATGGAAGGAGGATGCCTAAGGGAATCGCTCCATCCTTTCTCCACCGACATCCATCAGCATGACGCCCGCATCACCACCAAATATCAGGTCGAGGATTGGCGTTCTTCGGCTTTCTCGGTGATCCACGAGGGCGGACATGCCCTGGAGTTCCAGAACAAGCCTCAAGAGCTGTATGACAATTATGTCGAAAGCGTAGCCACCGCCGCTATCTGCGAAACGCATTCCCGCTTATACGAAAACATCATCGCCCGGAGCCATGAATTCGCTCCCCTTTTCAAAAAAATCGCTTCCGAGACTTTGGATTCGCGGTTGGCCGACGTGAGCGATGAGCATTTCTATCACTTGGTCAATTGGGTGGAGCCGGGCTTCATCCGCTGCGACAGCGACGAGCTCACCTACTCTCTTCACATCATCATCCGTTATGAAGTCGAACGCGATCTCATCAACGGGGTCATCGAATGCGAGGATGTTCCGGACCTTTGGAACAAAAAGTATCGCCAATATCTTGGCATCACCGTTACCAATGACGGGGTTGGCTGCATGCAAGACATCCATTGGTCGGATAATGAGATCGGTTATTTCCCTTCCTATGCTTTGGGGAATTTATACGGAGCCATGATTTTTGAGAAGATGCAGAAAGAAATCAACGTTAAATCCCTTATCGCCAAAGGCGAAATGGGCAAGATTTTGGATTGGCTCAAAGACAACGATTACCGCTACGACTGGATGGATCCCGCCGACTGGATCAAAAAAGTAACCGGCAAAGAGTTGACGAGCCAGCCCTTCATCGATTACCTTACCGAAAAATTCGGCCGTTGAATCAACGGATGAAATTCGTCAAAGATTTTTTGCCTTCGATGGTTTTGGTGATACCTTTTTCTTTGGCCAATTCCAAGGCCTTTAAGAGGTAAGCCATATTATGGGCGAGGACCCGCATCGTGAACAAACCCTCCTCGTCTTTTTCCACGTCTTCCCGCGAGTAGCCGTGAACCTCATTCCAATACGACGAGGTCACAATCGGCATTTCATTGATCGAGAAGAATTTGTTGATGTCGTCGAAAGCCGAAGTTGAACCGGCCCGACGCGAGGAAACGACGGCAGCTCCGAGTTTTCCTTTGAGAATGTGCCCCCCGGAATAAAAAACCCGATCCAAAAAGCTCTTGAGGCCACCGCTGATCCCGGCGTAATAGACCGGGCCCGCGAAGACGAAGCCGTCGGCATCTTTGGCCAAAGCCAGGAAATCCTGAACGCCGTCTTTGATGACGCATTCGCCCTTAACCTTGCAATACCCGCAGGCTTTGCAATCGGCGATCGGCTTGTCCCCCAACCAGTAAATGAGAGAATCCACACCATCGGCTTTAAGCGCCGCCGCGATTTCTTCGAGCGCTCTTTCGCAGCATCCGTTTTTGATGGGGGATCCATTGACCAAAATGACTTTCATAAATGCCTCCTAGGACAATATTATCGCTTTACAGGAGCAATTGAACTTCTCTTGCAGGGCAAAAAAGGTAAAATATCCTCGGAAAGAAGGTTATTGAGAAATACCTATGAACGCTAAACAGCTCGAGAAGATGCATTCGGGGAAAGGTTTCATCGCCGCCCTTGACCAGTCTGGAGGCTCCACGCCGAAGGCTTTGGCTCTTTATGGCATCCCGGAAACCGCCTATAAGACCGAGGAGGAGATGTTTGATCTCGTCCACGCGATGAGAACCCGCATCATCACCGCTCCGGCTTTCGATGGCAAGAAGATTCTCGGCGCCATCCTTTTCAAAATGACAATGGAACGCCAAATCGATGGCATCCCGACCGCCGATTTCCTCTGGGAGAAAAAAGGCGTCGTCCCTTTCCTCAAAGTCGATCAAGGCTTAGCCGACGAAGCCGATGGCGTTCGTCTCATGAAGGATTTCCCGGGGCTTGGAGCCCTTTGCGAGGAAGCGGTGAAGGATCACATCTTCGGAACCAAGGAGAGATCCGTCGTCTTAGCCGCCAATGCCAAAGGAATCCATGAGGTTGTGGCCCAGCAGTTCGCGTGGGCTAAAGTCATGATCAAACATGGCTTGGTGCCAATCATCGAACCGGAAGTGGACATCAACATCCCGGACAAGAAAGAAGCCGAAGCCCTTTTGAAGAACGAGCTTGCGGCATTCGCCGCCAAATTGAAGCCCGAAGAGAAGATCATCTTCAAGGTTTCGATCCCGACCGTCCCGAGTTTCTACCAAGATTTGGAAACCCTTCCCTGCCTCGTCCGGATCGTGGCTCTCTCCGGGGGTTATTCACAAGCTGAAGCCGATAAGCTTCTAGCCAAAAACCAGGGCATGGTCGCTTCCTTCAGCCGCGCCTTGAGCGAAGGCCTCACCGCCCAGCAAAGCGAAAAGGAGTTTGATGCCAAACTTCAAACTTCCGTCGATGCGATTTATAACGCCTCCGTCAAGAAGGTCAAATAAGCTTTCACGATATTCGGGAGCCGGGATTCCGGCTCCTTTTTGTTGACTTTCGGGGCCGAAATATTAGAAAATACGGGTAGCACAACCGCGTGCTCGTCACAAAAGCAAGCATCATTTAGAAAAGGCCATGGATTTAGGGGATCCGTAAAGTCTCAATATTTGATGCTTTCTTTTCATTCAAAAAGGCTCCCCCGGAAAGGAGAGCCAAATTTTATGGAAGCCTTTAGAAGCTCTTTTGATCGTAGCCTTTGAGGACTTTCACGAGCGGACGGATCGTCTTCTTGAGAACGCCTTCGTCGAAGGGGACCTTAAGACCGTCTTTCCGCACCAACGTGACGAACGGATACTTTCCGCCCAACTTGCAGAGTTTGAGGTACTTCTTCCAAGCCTTCCCGTGGTTTTTGCGATCGAGGTTGAAGAACTCAAAAGCCAAAACCTGGGCCAGCGTGTAATCGATGTAGTAGAAAGGATTCACGAAGATGTGCGCTTGGGTGAGCCAGCGATGGCCGCTCAGCATGTAGTCGCAGCCTTTTTCGGCTTTGATTTTCCAGGGCGTGTATTTCTCCTCTAGCTTGTGCCATTCGTCATCGCGTTCGAGCGGCGTGGCGCCGGGGTTGGCATAAACCCAGTGCTGGAATTCATCGACCGTCACGCCATAGGGCAGGAATTCGATGGACTCCGCCAGATGCTTATAACGGTACTTGTCCGGCTTGGCGAAGAAAAGATTCATGTAGGGCTCGGCGAAGAATTCCATGCTCATGGAATCAATCTCGCAGCTCTCCATGGTCGGGGAACGGTATTCCGGGATCTTGATGTTGCGGGCCATATAGGCCTGGAAACTATGGCCGAATTCGTGCGTCAGAACGTCCACGTCCCCCGAGGTGCCATTGAAATTCGAGAAGATGATCGGGCACTTATGAACCGGGAAATAAGTCATATAACCGCCGCTTTGCTTCCCCGGTTTGGCATCGAGGAACAGTAGGTGATGATCGGTCATGAATTTAAAGAAATAGGAGGTGTCGGGAGAAAGCCGGTCATACATCGCCTGGGCGTGGGCGATTTTCTCGTCGGTCGTGCCAAGGGGAAGCGGGTTCCCGCTCTTGAATATCACTCCGAGATCGTAGATCTTGGGAGAAGTGACGCCCAAATTCTTGAATTGCTGACGCATGAGGCGGTTGGCGAGCGGAGTCACGACTTCGCGAATCTGTTCGCGGTAAGAGGCCACCATTTCCGGCGTGTAATCGAAACGATTCATCTTGATGTAGGCGAGATCGGTATAGCTCTTATAGCCCAGTTTATGCGCCATCTCCGTCCGGACTTTCACCAAATCGGAAAAAATGTTCTCCAACTCGTCTTTGCGGGTCTCGAGATAACTGTAGTAAGCCTCGGAGGCCTCTTTGCGGGTCGGGCGGTCGACGTCGCTCAAAAACTTGCCCATCTGCGGAAGGTTGTAGGTCTGGCCGCGGAAAGGAACTTTGCAGGAAGCGATGGCGGCCTGATATTTCATCATGAGGCCATTCTCTTCTTGGGCTTCCTTGACGATCTTCTCGTCGAAGCCTTTGAGCTGATACTCGTACATCGTGAAGATAAAGGCCCCGAGTTTCTTCTCCAAAAAGGCGCGATACGGGCATTTGACGAAGGCCTTGGTGAACTCGAGAGAGGCGGCCGCGAGAAGCGGTCCCCCTTCGTTGATGACGTTCATGCCTTTCTCGTATTCTTTATTGGTGGTGTCGAGGGAATAAAGAACTTGGATATGGGTGAATTCGTCATTCACCTTGTCCATGAAATGAGCGGCTTTCTTATAAGCGCGGTAAGCCTCAAGCCCGCTTTTGGCCCCGCGGAAATTCTCCGTGAGGGCATTCACCTTTTTGATGAGCGGCTTGATATGCGGAATCTTAAGCGGCCAGTCTTCGAATTTGGCTAATTCTTTCGCCATGTTTAATCTCCTTGTCTCACGCCCCGAAAATTCTCGTGCGCTTTGGAAACGGAACGCTTTTTCTTGGGAAGAGAGCGATTAGCGACCTCGGCCTCGCCTTTGGGTGAAAGAGCGAGGAAATAGTCTTTCCGCTTCCCGTCGTATTGGAGACGGATGTAACCTTCTCTCACAAGCCAATGGAACCGATTTTTGAGTTTCTTGGAAGTCAAACTCGGAAGAAACCCGAAAAGCGAAGAAGAACCGTGGGCTGAAATTTCCTCAGTGGAGACGCCTTTGAGAAGCTTGCTCAGCCCCTCGATCGTGGCCTCGTAGCCTTCGGATCTCAATTCCGAAATGGCCAAGAGCATGACGCGACGTGAGGCTTTCAAAGATTCCATGAGTGTCCTCTAAGGACATTTTGTATTATAGAGGACACGGGGGGAATGTCACCAAAAAAGCCCTTTTTTTGAAAAGAAAGGCCCAATGGCCCGGTTTCCAGGTTAGGAAAGGGCTTCCGAAGAAAGAGATTTCTGCAAATGAATTCGCTTTCCTTGTAAGAATCCGCGAATGAATTAGAATTAACCGCGGAACAAAATCATGATCGATGACATAGATAAACAAATCGAAACCGTCCTTGACAAAGTCCGCCCCTTCTTGCAAAGGGAAGGCGGGGATGTTTCCTATATCGGATTCAAAGAGGGCGTGGTCTACGTTCGCATGATCGGAGCCTGCGAAGGCTGCATGTATGTGGATCAGGATATATCGGCCGGAGTGGAAATCATTCTGATGGAAGAGGTGCCGGGCGTCATCAAATGCGATGCCTCGGGCCAAGTCCCGCAAGATGTGATGGATCAGTATCTGGCTCGTCAGGAGGAAGCCGCGAAATTGCGCGAAAAGAGCGCGGCGCCCTTCTCTTCCCTCGAAGAAAAGAAATAAAAACATGAAAAAAGACCGCCGCGGCGGTCTTTCATTTTCCGTTAGCGATTACTGAGCGGCCGAAGGCTTGACCCACTCGCCAAAGCTGAAGATGGTTCCTTTGATGATAAGGTAAACGAGATTAAGGATCCAATAAACGAAAGGGAGCGGGCAGATTCCCAATAGGACGTCCAGGATAAGAAGCTCGGTTCGGTTGGCGTTGGCGTCAGCGACAATCCGATAAATCACAAAAACAATCGACACGATTGGAATGATGGCGAGGATGATCTTGACGAGAAGCGGAAGCTCGTCAATGGCTTTGTTGAATTTCATGGATAAAACCTCTTTCTAGGTAAAATTATACCTCTTAGTTTTTTTAAAAAAGAAGAATTAAATAAAAAGGCCTCGTTTATCGGCTCGAAAATATGACCACACGAAGTCGGAAAAAGAGCAATTCGATTAATGAACCGAGGACGCTACGACGGTAAGGACGATAATCATGACAATGATGGCGATGATCGCTTCAATCAACGCGATGATAAGAGCGGCCGTGGCGCATTTCGAATCGCTTTTTCCCACGCTCTTGTCGGTGGCTTTGGCCACGATGGCCAGAATCAAGCCAACCGGCCACGTTGCCCCGATGAGAATCAGAACCAAAGAGGCGATGGCCATGCCTCGGACCGAATCATTTTCGGAAGAAGCGGGGGCGGCGGCATCGGCCGCGGCGATGGGGCCGACCTGACAGCCGCATTTGGGGCAAACCACCGCATTGTCGTCAATCTCAGCACCGCAATGACTGCAATATTTCATAAAGGCTCCTTGAGGATAATCTTCGGGCCTAATTTTTTAGAAGTCAATAACCCCGGGGCCGCCAAGGATGCTCAAAACCAGCCAATCGGCTATCCATAAGGAAAAGAAATGGCCTTTGCAAAGTTCCGTTTTGTCCGGATCGCATTCACAAAAGAACGTTTTTCTCGTCATTGGCGAGGATATAGCCCTCGCGGTTATAAACATCCGCGCGATTATAGGCATAAGAGGTCCCGTCAGGCTTCCGCATGACCCCGCCGGCTTCGGAAAGAATTAGATCCCCAGCCGCCACATCCCATTCTTTGGTGCCCCCGCTCATCCGATAGCTGAGATCGGCCGCGCCTTCCGCGATGGCACAAAACTTGAGAGCCGCGCCCAAAGGAGTGATGGACTCAAAATGGCTTTTGTTTTTGTCGATAAGGGCCTTTTCTTGGTCGGTGAAGAAACTCCGGGAAGTCAAAACGCGAAGATGATCCCCGATTCTTTTGGAAACGAAAATCCGCACGGGTTTCTTTCCGCTTTCGAGTTTATAGGCGCCCTGCCCTTTAATGGCGTAATACAGGACGTCTTTCAGCGGAACGTTAATCACTCCGACGACAATTTTATGCTGATAAGCCAAGGCGATATTGGTCGTGAATTCCCCGTTTCTCGCGACGAACTCTTTGGTTCCATCCAAAGGATCGACGATGAAAACGTGATCGTTATGCAAACGACTGGGGGTGTCGGCGCTTTCCTCGGTGAGAAAGGCGTAGGCAGGGAAAGACTGGTGAAGCTCTTCCCGGATCAAGGCATCCGCTCCTTGGTCGGCCGCGGTCACCGGCGAAGCGTCGCTTTTGATTTCCACGGCAAAAGCGGTCGCATAGACTTCTTTGATTTTGGTTTCGGCATCGCGGGCGGCTTTCTGCATCGCGCGGAGTTCACGTTCGAACATACCTTTCCAGCTTTCGGGAAAATAATACTCCAAAGACTCCGTTATTCTCAATAAAACGATGATTTTATCAGCATATCGGTAAAAGTAATTGGTTATCGGTAAAAAGTTATCGAAGCGCTTTCATAGTTCCTATAATGAGACTGCACGATTTTTTAACATTGAAAGGAGATTGATTTAGCAATGGCTAATCTCAATGAGAGAATCTGCATTATCGGCGGAGGTCCGGCTGGCGTTTCGGCCGCCATGTATCTTCAGAAAAAAGGTTATTCCAACTATGTGATCTATGAGAAGGCTGATCACGTCGGCGGCAAATGCTTCTCCCCGCTGCTTCCATCCGGCGGAGAAGGCTCGCCCAAGCGGACCTTCGAAATGGGCGCCATCATGGGCGCCAAGACCTATTGGGCCGTTCACGAAGCCGAGGAATTCGGCGGAACGTCCCATGAAGATGGGCCGGCCATGGGTCGCATCTACCGCAATGCCTCAGGCAAGGAGATCTTCCCTTTCACCGTCAGCAAAAACATCCTGAATCTCAAAATTTTCAGCCTTTTGAAACTCAAAAAATCGGTCAAGCGTCTGGCTCATCTCATGGAGACGAAATACCAAGGCTACGATGTGAACGGGCATCGCGGAATCGCCAGCGGAAAATACGATGGCCTCAATAAGGAAAGCGGGAACCTGGAGCCTATTTCGGGCGTGAATCCGAATCTCAAAGACTTGGCGCTCCCTTTCAGCGAATTCTGCCGCATCAACAAGATTGAGCCGGTCATGAGAATCTGGATCGCCCCGTTTACTTCGTTCGGCTACGGATACTTCGATGAAATGCCAGCCGCTTACGTCATGAAGTATCTCGACGTCACGACCGCTCTCGAGTTCGTGGCCCTGAGACTATGGACTTGGAAAGATGGCACGATGTCGATCTGGCAGGGCGTCGATAAGCACCTCACCCATCCGACCCTCGTCAACACCGAAGTCACCAAAGTCGACCGTCAAAACGACAAAGTCACGGTGACCGTCAAAGACAAAAAAGGCGAGCGGACCGAAGTGTTCGACAAACTCATCGTCACGACGCCGCTCGATGGTTTCGTGAAATTCGCCGATGCCTCGAAAGAGGAAAAAGAGCTCTTCGGCAAGATCATCCATGAGAAGTACATCTCAATGGCGACCCGCCAAGAACTCGGGAAAGCCCCTCAGGTCTCGGCCTATATCTTCGACAACATGACCCCGGAAAAACGCGGCCATCTCATGGTTTATTACCATCGCTGGAACGATCTCAAGGATCAGCCCATCATCACCTATACCCTCCGCAACCACAAAGGCGATGCGGACGTCGCTTACGACTTCGCCCGCAAGACCACGCTTGACGACATGGCCAAGTGCGGCTTCCCGGTCCAGAAAGTCGAAATCGAAGACGAGTGGTATTATTGCCCGCATGTCTATAGCGAGGATTATGCCGCTGGCTGGTACGACAAAGTGGATGCGCTCCAAGGCGGGCGCCATACCTACTATACCGGCGAGGTTCTCTCCTTCGGTGACATGGAAGAGACCACCGAGGCTTCGAAAGATTTGATCAGACGTTTCTTCTAATCGAACGGAAAAGCTCGGCTTCGCAGCCGAGTTTTTTCATCCCTTCAGTTCGCTGGAGGTCTCGATTTCGACGTTGGCTTTCCTTAAGGCTTCTTCCCAGCGCTTGAGAGCCTCGCGGTCAAAGCCGCTGGGGACGGCTTCGAAGAGGACCTTGCCGGTGGCTTTTTCGCTGAGCCGCACCCGCAGGATTCTTTGATTCTCCGATCCTTTAATATAATAAAAGAAAGCCACATAGGGGCCGTCTTTGAGCCGCAGCTTTTTCCGGAAGAAAAAACTTTCACGGACGATCCGATCCGAATAAAAAAAGACGTTATTCCCCGCTTGATGAAGGGCGCTGAGCAAAACCAAGGATCCGGCGACCAGAAAAAAGGCCGAAAGCCATGCCGCGAGGGTGCTTTGGGCAGCCCCTAAAAGGAAAAACACCAGCACCGAAAAGGCCCATAAGGCCAAAACCCCGAGCAGGAGAAAAGAAATCCAGGCCAGGAAAGCCGGGGTTTTCTTTCCCTCCGAATCCACGAAATACGGTTTCTCTTTTTCCATGGCCTTAGCGAACGAACTCCTTCAAAGCATAACTCACGCCGTCCTGGCCGACGGGAAGGGTCACGAATTTGGCGACTTTCTTGACCTCGGCGATCCCGTTTCCCATGGCCACGCCCTGATAGCCTTTGATCATCAGATAATCATTGCCTTCGTCGCCGAAGCAATAGACGTTTTCTTTGGGCAGGCGCAGGAGATTGCGAAGGTATTCGACGCCGGAGGCCTTATCGGCCAAGGGATTGACGAATTCCAGATAGCGGGGATCGCTTTTGAGGATGTGATAGCGTTTGTCCTCCTCCGAAAGAACGAGGCCGTTGATGATCTCTTCGGGGGCCGAAACCATGAATTTGAGAATGGGATCGGCGGGATTGAGCGGATGCTTTTTTAAGTCCTGGGGCAAGACGTTGTTGAAACGGCATTCCCATGCAATCGTTTGGGCCATCTCAAAGCACCCGACGCCCTCCATCGTGTAGCAATAGATCTCCCCGCCGCCTTTGATCACTTCCGGATGCTCGTTGTAAAAGCGCAGGAAATCTTTGTATTGGAGTTCTTTGGTCGTCAAAAGCTTGTTGGCAAAATCATAGACGGCGGCCCCGTTGGCGGCAATCGCGTATTTCCTTCCGGCCTGAAACTGCGAAAGATACTGGTCGATGCCTTTAAAAGGCCGCCCCGAGGCAATGGCCACCGTATCCCCGCGGTCGAGAAAACGATCCACGGATTTGATCGTGGTTTTGGGCAGGATTTTATCGGGAGGCACTAAGGTGTCGTCAACGTCGAAGACCAAGAGTTTCATGGGTCCATCCCCGCTTGAGCGTACGAGAAATTATAGACGTCGGCCCCGTCTTAGGGCAAGAAAAGCCGCCTCGAGGGGCGGCTTCTTTTGGAAACGGCGATTACTTTCCCACCAGCGAATCGACATCGACCTCGGCGGGCTTTTCCTCGACCGCGGCGGAGTCGTCTTCGGGGGCTTGCTCCGGCTCGTTGTCCGGCAGCGGCTTGCCTTCGATTTCGGCGTTGTATTCTTTCTCTTCCTGCTCGTCTTCCTCATCTTCGTCGCCTTCTTCGACGTCGCTATAGACATCGTTGACGTCGATGTGGACTTTGTCATAGGTATGGCGGGCGCGGAGATCCCAGACGTTGTCGGTCATCGCGACGAAGCGGCCATCCAGCGTCAGCTCGGTGTAAAAAGCGCCGAGATGGCTTTTCTTTTCCTCTTCGCTCATTTTGAGTTCGGCCGCCACCGCCTCGAAAATCTCGGTGAAGGTCATCTCTTTTTTGTGGGCGACGACCAAGTCGTAGGCCACGTCGAGCATGCTTTTGGAAGAATCCATAAATCTCCTTTATCCTCACATTTTGTCGGGAGCGCTGACGCCCAGGAGGGCTAAGGCGTCCGCAAGGGTGATCTGGCAGGCTTTGATCAAGCCGAGCCGACCGCTTGTGGCCTTAGGATCATCGCGATCGATGATCTTCTCCGCCGCGTAATACTCATGGATGAGCTGGGATAATTTTTGGATGTATCCAGCTACCTTATAAGGCGCGCGGGCGCTAGCCGCAGCCTCTATCATACTAGGAAAATCTGCGAGTTGCTTCAAAATATCGCCTTCGCGGGGATGATTGAGCGTCAAGCCGCTTTCATCGAGGGGAAATTCCTTCCCCATCTCCAGAAGCGAGGTGCACCGGGCGTGGGCGTATTGGGCGTAATAGACGGGGTTGTCTTTGCTTTTGGAAAGAGCCAAATCCATGTTGAAATCGAGATGGGTGTCGCCGCTTCGCTCGCAGAAGAAGTAGCGCACGGCGTCCACGCCGACGTCGGCCACCAGCTCGCGGTGGGTGATGGCTTTGCCGGTCCGCTTGCTCATCTTCACTTCTTCCCCGTCTTTATAGACCCGAACGATCTGGTAGATCTCGATGTCGAGGCAATCCTTTGAATAGCCCGCCATTATGAGGGCGCTGATCATCCGATTGATGTAGCCATGGTGATCGGCCCCCAGCAAATCCACGAGATGACTGAAACCCCGCGACATTTTGTCGTAGTGATAGCAGATATCCGGCATGAAATAGGTGTAAAGGCCATCTTTTTTGATGATGGGACGGTCCTTGTCGTCAAGGAAGGCCGTGGTCTTCAGATATGTCGCCCCGTCTTGGACGTAGACGAAACCCTTCTCCCGAAGTTTTTCGATGGTGTCTTGGATCCGGGTGCCTTTTCGGAGGTCCGACTCGTAGCTGAATTTATCGAAATGGACCCCGAAATCCGCCAGATCTTTTTTGATCTTGGCGAGTTCCGAGTCGATGCCGAAGCGAATGAAGAAATCATGTGATTCGGCGGTGTCGGCAAGATATTTCTCGCCATAGCTGCCTTTGATGGCTTGGGCGATGCCCACCAGATCCTCGCCGTGATAATCGTCTTCCCCAAGGGAAAGCGGCTCCCCAAAGAGCTCGTGGTAGCGGGCCCGCAAAGAGCGGCCCAGATGCTCGACCTGATTGCCGCAGTCATTGACGTAATACTCGCGCGTGACCTCATAGCCCGCTTTGGCGTAAAGATTCGCGATGGCATCTCCCAAAGCCGCCCCCCGCGTATGCCCCAAATGGAGGTCGCCCGTCGGGTTGGCGGAAACGAATTCGACATCGATCTTCTCTTTTTTGGGCGCGCCTTGGCCAAAGGCCTTGCCGCTTTGGATGATCGTGGAAAGAATCGAGCTCAGGGACTCTTTCTTCAAATAGAAATTGATGAAGCCCGGTCCCGCGATTTCGATTTTTTCAATGAGAGGCGAGGTAATGGCTTCCTTTAGCGAAGCGGCCAAAGCCAGCGGCTTCTGGCCGGCTTTCTTCGCCTCTTTGAGGGCGAGGTTGGTCGCATAGTCGCCATGGGCCTCCTCTTTCGAACGGTCGATTGTGATCTCCTCAGGGGCGATCCCGAGGCCGATTTTCTTGGCTCCGGCGGCAATGGCTTCTTTTAAGGCGGTTTCATTATCCATGATCATCATTCCTTTATGATTGAGACGACGGCGGTCGCCCGGATCGCGAGGCCTTTCCCCACCGCATCGAACCCTTCGTTCGTCATGGCTTTGAGGGAAACCCTCGCGAGGTCGGTCTTCAGGACCTTGGCAAGGGATGCTCTCATCGCTTCGATGTAAGGGGCTAAATGAGGCGCTTCCGCCGCGATCGAGACATCGACGTTATTCACGCGATAGCCTTCTTTTCCGATCAGAGAAAGGGATTTCTCGACGATGATCGAAGAAGCGATTCCCTCCGTCGCGGGATCGGAGGGCGGGAATAATTTTCCGAGATCCCCCAAAGCCAGCGATCCGAGGAGGGCGTCGCTCACGGCGTGGAAGACCACATCGGCGTCGCTATGGCCTTCGAGGCCTTTGGAAAACGGGATCTCGACCCCCGAAAGGACCAGCTTCCGCTTCGCGACGAGAGGATGGATGTCTTCGCCGTAGCCGATTCGGATTTCCTTCATACGTTGAACCGGAAGAACACGACGTCCCCGTCCTTCATGACGTAATCCTTGCCTTCGCTTCGGAGCTTGCCGGCTTCTTTGACGGCGGCTTCGGTCTTGTACTTTTTGAGATCCTCGAAATCATAGATCTCGGCTTTGATGAAGCCTTTCTGGAAATCCGAGTGGATGATGCCCGCGCATTCCGGGGCCAGCATCCCATTATGGAAAGTCCAAGCCCGGCATTCGTCGGTGCCGCAGGTGAAGAACGTCGAGAGGTTCAATAGCCGATAAGAGGCCTTGACCAATTTATCCAGCCCGCTTTCGGCGGCCCCGAGGGTGTCGAGGAATTCTTTTCTTTGGCTGAGCGGAAGCTGCGAGATCTCGAATTCGATTTCGCAGGAAAGAGGGATGCATTGGGCCCCTTCGCTTTCGGCCACCGCTTTGACGATCTGGTAATATCGGCAGTGCGCAAGATCCGCATAATCGGAATCCGCGACGTTGGCCACATAAAGAATCGGCTTGAGGGTCAGAAGGAAGAAATTCCTCCGCGCATAGTCGATCTGCTCTTGGCTTAAGCCTTTGGCGAGACGCGCCGGAATGCCTTGGGAAAGCACCTCTTTGAAGGCGGTGAGAATCGGCATTTCGTATTGGGCGGTTTTATCGTGGGCCACCCGGGCTTTGATGTCTTGCTTCCCGATGCGGTTATTGACGGAATCGAGATCCGACATCGAAAGCTCGAGGTTGATGACCTCGATATCGGCTTTGGGATCGACGGGGTCGCTGTTATAGCGGAGGATCTGGGCGTTGTCGAAGCAGCGCACGACCTCGACGATGGCATCACATTCGCGGATGGCGGCCAAAAAAAGGTTCCCGAGCCCTTCCCCTTTGCTCGCGCCTTTGACCAAGCCCGCGATGTCGTAGAAGTCAAAAGTGGCGTTGATTTTCCGCTTGGGTTTGAAAAGATCGGTCAGGAAATCGAGCCGCTCATCGGGGACGATGACGACCCCGGTGTTGGGATTGATGGTCGCGAAAGGGTAGTTCTCGGCCAGCACATGCGAATTGGTGATGGCGTTGAAGAGGGTGGATTTGCCAACGTTGGGAAGCCCGACGATGCCGGCTTTAAGTGACATGGAATAGTTCTTCTTTCTGTCTCGTTAGTGATTATATCCCTACCACCTCCCCAATAAAAGGAGAGCCGCCAACACATTTTTCTTGATATTTGAGTCCAAAAGCCAAAAATAAAAGCAATGACGTTGCCATAGCTTGCCTTCGGGCCGGCGGAAAGGGTCAATTCCCATGATTATCGGTTGTCCCAAAGAGATTAAAACGCGCGAGAGCCGCGTGGCTCTCGCCCCATCGGGCGTGAAGGCTCTCGTCAAAGACGGCCATCAAGTCCTCGTCGAGGCCGATGCGGGCTTCGGCTCTGGCTTCGCCAATGCGGAATATGCGATCGCCGGGGCTCAGATCTTGGCCACCGCGGAAGAGGTCTGGAACCGTTCCGATCTCATCATCAAAGTCAAAGAACCATTGGAATCCGAATTCGCTTTCTTCCGACCTGGCCTGATTCTTTTCACCTACCTTCATCTGGCGAGCGACGAGCCCTTGACGGAGGCTCTCCTCAAAGCGAAGATGATCGGCCTCGCTTACGAAACCTATGTTGACGACAACCAAACGATCCCGATGCTGGATTGCATGTCCGAGATCGCCGGGAAGCTTTCGATCCTCGAAGGCGCGAGCTGCCTTTTCTCCCGGAGCGGAGGGCCCGGCCTATTGCTGCCCAAGCTCGCCAGGCTGCCCGCGCTCAAAGTCACGATCATCGGAGCGGGGCACGCGGGCATCAGCGCGGCCGAATTGGCCGATCGGATGGGCTGCGAAGTCACGCTTCTGGACATCGACAGACGCAAAGTCCAAACGCTGGTTTCCTCCTTCCCGTCTTTGAAGATCGGCCTCTCTTCCCGCGAAGCCATCCTCGCTTCCATAAAAGAAGCCGATATCGTCGTCTTGGCCGCCCTCGTCCCCGGCGGGAAGGCCCCGATCCTCATTCATCGGGACGATCTCAAGCTGATGAAGAAAGGCTCGGTCATCGTCGACATCGCGATCGACCAGGGCGGCTGCGCCGAGACGAGCCACGCCACCACGCACGACAATCCGACCTTCGTGGTCGAGGGCATCACCCATTATTGCGTCGCCAATATGCCCGGCATCGTCGCCCAGACCGCGACCTTGGCGCTGACCGAGACGACGCTTCCCTATTTGCGGAAGATCGCCCTCAAAGGGGTCCAAGGCCTGGTGGAGGGGGACCCCAAATACGCGGCCTTGGTCAACACCTATCGGGGCCGGCTCACCAACGAGGGGGTGGGCAAGGCCTGGGGCCTCAAAGCCGAGCCGCTGGTTTTCTAAAGAAGCGATAATAAGGCAAAAGAGCCGCTGGGACGGCTCTTTTTCCTTATTAAAAAAGATACGAAAAGCCCCTCCGTGATGGAGGGGCTGAAATTCAACCTTTTAGTCGACTTTCTTGACGTTAGCGGCGCGCGGACCACGCTCAGACTCTTGGACATCGAATTCAACGTGCTCGCCTGGCTCGGCGGTCTTGAAATTGTCCATGACTAGGGCGCTGTAATGGAAGAAGTAGTCTTTATTGTCTTCACCATGAATGAAGCCATAACCCTTCTCCTTGTTGAACATTTTGATTGTTCCCTTCATAAACTCCTAACCTTCCTAGTTCGTTCTTCAAATATCGGAACCAACCGCGGATTACTATATCACCCTAAATCCCAAAATGGTAATGAAAACGTAAAAATAACCTGCCAAAAAGAGCTTTTAGCGACCTTCCGAAGAAAAATCGCGGTTCATAATCCAGCGTCTTGTGAATCCGAAAGATAGGGCAAATCCTAAGAAAGCCGCTACGGCCACAAAAATGAGAGGGACCCCGTCGAGGACAAAAGGAAGGGCGGCCTGAAAATTCTCTTTGATGGCTTTGTCAATCGCGATTTCCAGAAAAACGAGGGTCCAAACGGAAAGGACTCCGCAATAGCTTAGGAGAATCAAAAGCGAGGCCCCATAGCCTTCGGAAATGTCTTCGCGTTTGACCCCCAAGAAATAAAGCATTCGGGCTTCCCTTTTGTTCTCCAAGCTCGACAGCAAAGCCACCGCCACCAGCAAAAGGCCGCTGATGATCAGCGTGACGGCCGAGGCAAAGCCCAGGGCGAGGTTGGCGTAGGTGATGAGGCTTTCGCTCGAAGCCGCGATCTGGGCGGAGGGATCGACAAACCGGTAACGGGGGTATTTCGCCCCCAGGCGGGAGAGGGTGGCCGAGGAGGCCTCGGGGTCCTTGAGAAAGAAAACCGCGGAGTTCGGCTCCGTCAGAAAAGAGCTCATTCCGAGGATCGAACGCCAGAAATCCACGGCCCAATAAGGAACTCCGTAAAGAATGTCATAGTCGCTTTCGACGATGCCCACCACTTTGAGTTCGGCGGTGCGGTAATCCCTTTCGAGCCTCCCGCCGATCGTTTCGCTATCCACCATCCCCGAGCAAAAGACCGTGGAGGGGCGGCCGAGGGCCTCATAAAGCGCGCGGGACAAGCCGATCTCCTCGAGCCCCACGGGGGGCCGCCCCTCCTTGAGACCCCGAAAATCGCTGGAGAAGGTGAGGCCCTCGGTCCGGGGGTGGAGATAGCTCCCCCTTTTGACGTTGGAGGGAAGCGTGGCCTCTTGGAGGGATTCCGCCACCGACACGCTGTCGATGGAGGCGGTGGCCTCTTCCAGGCTCGCGCGATCGTCGGAAAGGAAAAACGGATTGGCGAACCCGCTGGCCAGGGCCTCGGGGATCACGAGATAGGAGCCCGCCCCATAGACCGCATAAGACGAAAAGGCCTCATCGTCTTTCAGGGTCGCGAGAAACGAGGGCTCCAAGGAGCGTTTGTCGGCCCTATAGACATAGAACCGGTTGAGGGAGGAAACCCTTCCTTTTTCGCAGTGGGTTCTCTCATAATCATACGAAGGCCTCTCAAAAACAAAGGGATTCAGGGATTCGTCAAGACGGGCTTTTTCGATGAAGGACTGGCTCGGAAGGGCGGGCACGAGGTAATGGACTTTCTGGAGGATCCAGGGATAGGTGTGGTCCTCCTGGTCGCTCGAGGGCAGGCGCATCTTTTCTTCGAAAAGATAACGGTTCCACAGACGATCGAGGTGGTAAAGCGTCGGCACGACGTCCTCCGTGACCGCGACCACCGACAATAATTGCTCATCGGAATAGGCCCAGTCTTGGTTTTCGACGCGGAAAATGAGACTGAGCGGCAGCACCGAAAGATATTGGCCCAGCGAAGCGTAGGTTCGCAGAATCTGAAGCGACAGGCAGAGGGAAACCAGCGAAGGATAAGGCAAGCCCAAGACCACCTGATCCATCTCCAAGACCTCGGGCCTTTCGGGATAAAAAGGCTTTGCCGGGAAGTCTTCCAGCCACAGGAAATCGGCGGCCGTCCGGATATTCAGGTTGGGGATGGCGATCGCCTGGCCTTTGACCTCGATGTCGCCTTCGTTGGCGTCCGGGAAATAGCTCTCGAAAGAGGCGAGATAGCTGGCCCCATAGCCCTTGATGAGGGCCGGGTGGGTGGCGGCCGCCAGGCGGACTTCGCTTTCGCCGGCCGCGTAAACGTTCGAGAAAACAGGCTCGCCCTGGGAGGGCCTTTCCACGACGACCACCCCTTCCCCGGTCAAGGCCGAGAAAGCGGAATGGAGCTCGTTTTTGAGGTCGCGGGAGACGTACAAAGAGGCCCCGAGGGCCATGAGGGAGAAAAAGACGACGAAAGCCGAAAGCAGCGTCCGCGCCTTTTTGGCGGAGAGAAGGTGGAGGGCATGGGCGACCCAACTGCGGAAAGGGATGTGCGGAAGCCTCTCTTTCTTCGGCTTGATCGAAGGGCTGGAGGAAGGCCCCTCCCGCGTGGGCTCGTTGGGCGAAGCGACGATTTTCCCCTCGCTGAGGGTGAGGATCTTATCGGCGTAAGTCTCCACCAAGGCCTGATCGTGGGACACCAAAATAACGAGGCGGGCGGCGGCCGCGGCTTGAAGGGCCTGGCAGATCATTTTGGCGTTGTCTTTGTCGAGGGCGCCCGTCGGCTCGTCCGCCAACAAGAGCGGAGGATCCGTGATCAAAGCCCGGGCCAGCGCCACCCGCTGCTTCTCCCCGCCGGAGAGGGTATTGGCTTTTTGGCGGGCTTTGTCGGATAAGCCCAAAGCGCCCAACAAATCGAGGGCTTTCCTTTGGGCGGCCTTTTTATCGAGGGCAAAGCCTTGGAGGGGGAAGAGAACGTTATTGAGCACGCTTTCGAGCTCCAAGAGATCGTAGCTTTGGCGGATGAAGCCGAGACGGGAAAGCCGGAAAGAGGATCGCTCGTCCTCGCTTTTCTCTTTGAGCCGCTCGCCGCACGTCACGATCTCGCCGGAATAGGCGACGTCGAGCCCGGCGATGAGATCGAGAAGGGTGCTTTTGCCCGACCCCGATTCCCCCACGACCGCGTAAAGGCCGTGGGCCTCGAAGGCCAAACTGACGTTGTCGAAAAGCACCCGCCCTTCGATCCTTTTGGTCAGATTGCGGATGATTAGGCCCTTCATTCGTCCCGGAGCTCCCCCACCAAGCTGGCCCTTGAGGCGATCTCGAGCGGCAAGGCCCCTCCGAAAGCGCTGACGAATAAAGCGAAAGCCGTGATGGCGACGACCGGGAAAAGAGGCGTGCCGAGATAGGAGGCATAAGGAACGGAAACGAGATCGGCGATCCCGGTTTCCAAAGCCAGGAAAGAGCTGAAGGCCTTGCCGAGGGGAAAGGAAAAGGCCAAGGCCAAGCCGGCGCTCAGAAGGGAGGTCAAAACGCTTTCGCCTTCATAAATGAAGGCCCGATCGGCTTTCCTCGCCCCCAGGGCTTCCAAGATGGCGGCTTCTTTCCTGCGCTCAAGAAAGGAAGAATAGGCCAAGGACCCCAAAATGAAAGCCACGCCCAAGATTTCGATGACCATGAAGGGAATGAGGCTCAGGGAGAAGGCGCTGGAAAGCGAAGAAAACGCCTCGTTGACGGCGAAGGAGGCCGAGGTTAAGGAAAGCGTCCCTTCCTTCGCCGAAAGGCTTTGGGCGAACGCCTCCAAGGCCAGGGCGCTTTTTTCGTTGAGGGCGTAGGCCACATACCCATAGGAAGAATAAGGGCTCAGGCCATCCGCCTCTTCGACCAAAGAAGCCGCGCTGGCTGGGGAGGCTTCCTTGGCGGAGATCAGAGGCAAAGGCGTATTCCGGAGATATTCTTTTAGGGCCTGGTGGGAATAATAGACCCGAGGGCTGTTGAGAAAGGGGAATTCCGCGACCACCGCCGCCACCAGAAAAGAATAAGAAAGCTCGACAACGTCGGTCGCTCCGCTCCGCGAGCAGGAAAGGGAGAGGCTGAGCTGCAGCGTCTTCCCGACCGGGGACTCTTGGAGCTGCGAGGCGAATTCCCCATTCACCAAGCAGTAGTCCAAGGTCTCGCCGGTCGGAAGATCCCCTTCGACGGGGAAAGCCGTCGAGCGATCGCTGAGGGTGAGGGCGGAGATCGGGGCGAAGGAAACCGGCTCCTTGGGGAAGCCGTTGAGGGTATAGGAGCTGAAAGACGGGAAGAAATACGAGTAATCGGCCTCCAAGGCGAGATTCGGCAGCCCCTCGAGGAAATCCCGGGCTTCCGCTTCGGAAGGCCGCCCTTCTTGGGTCAAAGACAGCGGCGACCCCTCGATCTCGAAAGTCTTCCTCTCGCTGATCCGGGCTTGGGTGTAAAGAAGGCTCCTCGTCCTTTCCTTAGCCAAGGCGGCGGCGCTGCCGGCAACGTAACCGAGCGACAGCAAAAGCGCCCCATAGCCGATGGTCCCGGCCGCCAGGGCCAAGAGGTTCTTGAGCCCGTTCCGGCGGTAGTTCCGCCACAACAGGGTAACCCGCCAGCCTTGGTTGGGCCCCCGCTTGAAGGCCTCCGCGGGGGCAGGTTTGGCCCCTGGGTCTTTCACCGTATTCGAAACGAGCCGTCCCTCCTCGAGGACGAGCGAGGCCTCCGCATAGCGGGCGATGAGCCTTTCGTTATGGGTCACCAAGAGCACCAGGGAAACTTTGGCGAGGGCCGCGAGCTCGGCCATGACCTTCTTCTCGTTTTCGCGGTCGAGGGCGCCCGTCGGCTCATCGGCGAAAAGAACCTTGGGCTCGGCGATGAGGGAGCGGAGGAGGGCCACCCGCTGCTTCTCCCCGCCGCTCAAGAAGGCGGCTTTCCTCGAAGCGAGGCCCCCCAGGCCGTATTGGCCGAGAAGGCGGTCGGCCCGAGCGAAGGCCTCGCTTTTGGGGCGGCCCCTGATGAGCAGCGGGAGAGCGACGTTCTCCCGGGCCGACAGCTCCTCCATAAGGTTGAAGTGCTGATAGACGAAGGCGCATTCCTTCAGGCGATAATCCTCGCGCCGAGACGCTTTGAAAGAAGCGATGTCCTCGCCGTTATAGAAGATGGAGCCTTCCGAAGGCTTCTCCAAGCTCGAAAGAAGATTGAGCAGCGTGCTTTTGCCGCTGCCGGAAGGCCCGCTGATGGCAATGAGGCCGACGCTGGGCAAAGAAAGGCTGACTTTTCTTAAGGCCCATTTCATTCCGCCCGAGGTCGGATAAGCCTTGCCTAAATCCTGGATTGAAAACACAAAAACCCTCCACCATTGAGTAGAGGGCTGAGGCTTATTTCATCCCGGGAATCTCGAGGGGGCCTTCGTGATGGGCCAGGACCTTTTTGATCTTTCCGTTGAATTCGTCGCGGTCGATCATGATGACGTTCCCGCAGCCGAGGCATTTGATCTTGATGTCGGCGCCCACGCGGATGATTTGGAAACGCTTGGAATGGGCGGCGCAGGGATGGGCTTTCTTCATCTCGACCTCGTCGTAGAGGCCATACGACGGAATTACCATGGCTTCTCTTCCATCTTCACGGCCGCGGGGAGCTTCGGAAGCCCCGGCATCGTGAGGATCTCGCCCGTGAGCGGCACCACGAAATTGGCGCCGGCCGAAAGGTTGGCCTCCCGGATCGTGATGGCAAAGCCGCGCGGGGCCCCCAGGACTTTGGGATCGTCGGTGAGCGACTGCGGGGTCTTGGCCATGCAGACGTAGGCCTCCCCGAACCCCATCGCCTCATAAAGGGCCAGCTCTTCCTCGGCTTTGGGCTCGTAGACGACGCTGCCCGCGCGGTAGATCTCCTTGCAGATTTTCTCGATCTTTTCCTTCAAAGGGGATTTCCGGTCATAGAGCGGGCGATAGGCGCTCGGGGTCGAGGCCAGGAGGGCTTGGACCTTCCGGGCGAGATCGGACGCCCCTTTGCCGCCTTGGGCGTAGGCGTCGAGGAGGGAATAGGCATAATGATGCTCGTCGCACCACCGCTCGAGGAAGGCGATTTCCGCGGGGGTGTCCTGCGCAAAATGGTTGATGGCGACGATGACGGGGACCCCGAACTTCCGGATGTTCTCCAAATGGGTCTCGAGGTTGGCCACGCCTTTTTGAAGGGCTTCGAGGTTCTCGACGTCCAAGGCCTCGAAGGCTTCCCCGCCGTGCATCTTGAGGGCCCGGATGGTCGCCACCATGACGGCGGCGTCGCAATGCATCTGCCCCTCCGGGCAGGCGATGTCCAAGAATTTCTCGGCTCCCAAATCGGCGCCGAATCCGGCTTCCGTGACGACGATCGGAGCGAGTTTGAGGGCCAGCTTGGTCGCGATCAGAGAATTGCAGCCGTGGGCGATATTGGCGAAGGGCCCGCCGTGGATGAGCACGGGGTTGTGCTCCAAGGTCTGCACGAGGTTGGGCTTCAGGGCTTCCTTCATGAGCTTCATGACCGCATGGGAGACGTTGAGGTCTTTGACGGTCAGGGGCTTCCCCGCTTTATCGTAGGCCACGATGATCTTCAGCAGCCGCTCATGGAAATCGCTCTCGGAGGAGGCGAGGCACAAAATGGCCATCATCTCGCTGGCGACGGTGATGACGAACCCGTCCTGGCGCTCGACGCCGTTCTTGCCGCCTTCCGCCACCGTGATCTCCCGGAGGGCCCGGTCATTCATGTCCAGCGCCCGCTTCCAGACGACGCGAGAGGGATCGATGGCTAGGGGGTTGCCCTGATAGATCGAGTTATCGATGATGGCGGAAATCAAATTGATGGAGCTCGTCAAAGCATGCATGTCGCCGGTGAAATGGAGGTTGATGTCTTCGCTCGGGGCCACCGAGGCCAAACCGCCGCCCGTGGCTCCGCCCTTGATGCCGAAGACCGGCCCCAGAGCCGGCTCCCGCAAGCAAAGAAAGGCCTTCTGGCCGATCTTGCCGAAGCCTTCCGCGAGCGCGATCGACGTCGTCGTCTTGCCCTCGCCGGCCTTCGTCGGGGTGATGGCGGTCACGAGAACGAGCTTGCCGTCTTTATGGGAAGCGAGGCCTTGTTGGATTGACGGATCGATTTTGGCCTTATAGAAGCCATAGGGTTCGAGATATTGGCTGGGAATTCCGGCCTGCTTAGCGATTTTGCTGATTTTGAAAAGAGCCATCGGGGAAACCTCCCTTGACCCATGAATTTGGGTACGAGAATAAGAATATTACTTCGGGTCAACTTTGGCTAGTGAGGCGACGACGAGGGAAGCGAGCAAGAGCCCCGCCGCGGAGGGGACCATCATGAGGGAGGCCGGCTTTTGGTGGCGGACGAAAGGGAGCTCCTTGGAGACGACGCAGCGGATCGCCGAGAGGTCGATATTTTCCTTGCGCAGAGCCGTCCGGAGTTTCTTGGCGAGGGGGTCGCCCTCGGTCTTGTCGAGCGTCGTCGCGATGAGGCGCGAAGGATCCAGCCGGTTCCCCATCCCCAGGGTCACGAGAAGCGGGAGGCCTTTCGAAAGAGAATAGCCGATGAGGGCGATCTTCGCGGGGATGTCATCCATGGCATCCACGAGGTAGTCGCAACTGGAGTAGTCATGATCTTTGAGGGTCGCTTCCGATACCGAATAGCATTCCGGCAGGATCTCGATGTCGCCCCGGATGGACTTGGCCCGGAGGAAGGCCGCCAAGGCTTTCTTGGCCCCGATGTCGCCCTCGGCGAAAAGAATCTGGCGGTTGAGGTTCGAGGCGTCCACCACGTCGCGGTCGATGGCCCGGATATGGCCGACCCCCGCCCTCACGAGCGCCTCAAAGCAGGTGCCCCCGACGCCGCCTAGGCCGAAAACGGCGACGGTCTTGCCCTTGAGGAGCCTGACCCCGTCTGCGCCTAATAAAAGCGTCGTCCGATCATCGATAGAACTCATGGGGTGACTTTCTCGAGCAATTCTGCCAGCCCGCTCACATATTCTAAGGGAAACTGATGGCGGAAAAAAGTCTCCTGGCGCTTGGCGTAATGCCGCGTGTCTTCTTTGATGAGGCGCTTGGCCTCCGCCAAAGAAAGGACCCCCTCCACATAGGGGAAAAGCTCTTTGACCCCGATGGCCCGGAAGGCCGGGGCCCCCATCCCGTATTTTCGGATCAAGGGCAGGGTCTCTTCGAGCAAGCCGGAAGCGAACATGCCCTCGACTCTCGCATCGAGAAGCGGATAAAGCTCCGAGCGCTCCTTGGAAAGAGCGAAGAAACGGGTCGGGGCGATCGGCTCATGCTTCTGGGCGGCCAACAAGGCCGTCTTGCTCGTCTTGGCGGCCAGGCAGATCTGAAGGGCCCGATAAACCCGGCGCCGATTCTGATAGGGGATCTTGGCGGCTTCGGCGGGGTCGCGTTTTCTTAGTTCTTCGTGAAGGCCCTCCTCGGAGAGCCCCTCGTAAGGGGCCATATCGGCCGAGGAGACGTCGAGCGTGAGGTCGTAGTCGTAGAGGGCGCTCCGGAGATAAAGGCCGCTCCCGCCGACGAGGATCGGGGTCTTCCCCCGGCTCAGGATTTCATCGATGGCGGCTCGGCAATCTTTTTGGTAGCGATGGATGTCGTAGCCTTCCGTCAGCGGCACGAAAGCATAAAGATGATGGGGGACTTCCGCTTGCATGGCTTTTGAGGGCGCGGAGGTGGCGATCGTCAGCCCCTCATAGACCTGAAAGGCGTCGGCGTTCACGATCTCCCCGCCGACGGCCTGGGCGAGGGCGAGGGCCATTTCGCTTTTCCCCGAACCGGTGGGGCCGGTGAGAACGAGGATCATTTCAGAGCATCCCTCACTTCCAAGAGGGTCTCCTCGACCTCCCCGATCAAAGCGTCGTGGTTGGCGAGGAGGGGGTTGCCCCTGATCTCGCCCAAGATCTTTTCATAGGCCTTCACATCGGCTTGATGGCGCTCGGCGTCCCCGAAATGGAGGGCCAATTGCTTTTTGGCTTCCTGGAGGTCCTCCCCGAGTTTCGTGAGGGCGGGGTCTTCCCGCAGCACCTCATCCAGCCGAAGGTATTCGCTCAATAGCGGATCTTTGCCCATGAGAAAGCTCACGTCCTGGGCTTTGAGGATCAGCGGGTCCCCCGCCAATTCGCCCAAAAGCGAATAGGCATGGGATTCCGTGACCTTGACCGGCACGAGGCATCCGGTCAGATAGCGCGGGCCCCTGAAGTTGATGAGCTTCCCGTTTTCGGCGTAGCCCGAAAGCACCGACTCGTCCCGTTTGGAGGGCCCCTCCACGAGGACCGTGTAGGCTTTCCCCGCCATCGACTCGCTGTGAGCGCTGGTCGAGGCCTCAATGACCGCCTTGAGCCGCTCAAACCGCTCGTGGGCCACGACGCTCGGCACCATCTCCATCTGGGCGGCCGGGGTCCCCACGCGCGGGGAATAGAGGAACGTGAAGGCGGCGCTAAAGCCGACGGCCTCGCATAGCGACAACGTATCCGCGAATTCCTCTTCGGTCTCGCCCGGGAAACCCACGATGATATCGGTCGTCAAGGCGATGTCGGGCATCTTTGAGCGGATGCGGCCCACGAGCGCCAGGTAGTCTTCCCGGCTATAACGGCGGCCCATTCGCTTGAGGCAGGAGGTGCTCCCGCTTTGCACGGGCAGATGGAGCCATTTGACGATATTCGCATGGGCGGCCATCGCCGCGATCATCGCATCGCTGAACTGGCTCGGGTAGCTCGTGAGGAAACGAAGGCGGGGGACGCCCAGAGCCGCCACCTTCTCGAGGAGGGTCGCGAAATTGGCGCCGTCCTTGAGATCCAGCCCATAGCTATTGACGTTCTGGCCCAGCAGGGTGATTTCCTTATAGCCGGCCCGGACGAGGGCCCCGCATTCGCCCAGGATGTCCTGCTCGGCGCGGCTCCGCTCCCGGCCCCGCGTATAAGGCACGATGCAATACGTGCAGAATTTGTCGCAGCCATAGGAGATGTTCACGTAGGCTTCGTAAGGGCTGAGGCGGACCGAGGGCAGATTCTCCACCACTTCCCCGGCGTAGCTCTCGACCTCGACGATGCTTTTCTGGCCCGAAAGGTAATCGCCCAACAAAGGCAGCAAGCGGCTGACCTCATGGGTGCCGATGACCAAGGAAATATAAGGGTAGCTCTTGAGGAGGGAAAGGGCGGCGTTGTCCTCGCCCATGACGCAGCCCGCCAAGACGAGGACGAAGGAGGGATTCCGGTCCTTGTTGGCTTTGAAGGTCCCGATCTCGCCGTAGATCTTCTCCTCGGCGTTTTCCCGGACCGCGCAGGTGTTGATGAGGGCCAGATCCGCTTTCCTAGGATCCTCGGTCCGCGTGAAGCCCGCCAAGGCGAGATAGCCCGCCAAAATCTCCTCGTCGCGGAGGTTGGCCTGGCAGCCATAAGTCTTGATGAAAAAGAAGCGTCCCTTGGCGAAAGCCAAGACGTTATCGGGGACTTTTCGTTCCTCGGTCAAGCGCTCGACCGGGGCGCGCAAAGCGGCTTTCTTGTGATCGGGCAAGGAACGGAAATCGCAGGGTTTCATCCTCAGCCCTCCACCGGAAGATTAAGCGGCGTCAGGGCCTCGGTCAAGAGGGTCTTATCATTGATGTCCAGGATGATGGCGTTGATCATCTTGGGGGCGTCGGGGTCGTAGGTGAAGGCCGCGTCCTCGCCATAGACGAATTTCTTGATCGCCGAATCCTTGTCCACGCCGATGACCCCGTTGGAGGCCCCGCACATCCCGACGTCGCTCACAAAGCCCGTCCCCAAAGGAAGGATTCTGGCGTCATTGGTCTGGACATGGGTGTGGGTGCCGATGACGGCGCTCACCTTCCCGTCGAGATAATAGGCGAAGATGGCCTTTTCGGAGGTGGAGTCGGCATGGAAATCGACGATATGGATCATCGGGGTGGCGCTGGCCAAAAGCCGTTTCATGGCCTCGTATGGGCTCTCCACCGGCTCTTCCATGAAGGCGGTCCCGAGGACGTTCGTGACCCTCACTTTGACCCCTTTGACCACGAAGGTCACCGAGCCCGAGCCCAGCTTGTAGTTCAGAAGGTTGAGCGGCCTCACGAGATCCGGGACTTTCCCGATATAGGAATCGATCTCGGCCCGGGAATGCCAATGGTTGCCGAGCGTCACGCAGTCGACCCCGCTCTCGATGAGATAGCGGTAATGGGTCTCGCTCAAGCCTTTGCCATGGGTGGCGTTCTCGCCGTTGGCGATCACGAAGTCGATGGCATTCTCCTTGACGAGGCCAGGCAAGGAAAAATGGACCGCTGAACGGCCCACTTCCCCGACGATGTCCCCAAAGAACAGAATCCGCATTCAGCCCATCACTTCGCGGTTTCCACCGCCCGGTATTCGCGGATGACGGAGACCTTGATCTGGCCCGGATAGGTCATCGTCGATTCGATCTTCTCGCGCATTTCCTGAGCCATCTTGACGGATTCGGCATCGGAGATCTTCTCCGGGATCACCATGACCCGGATCTCGCGGCCGGCCTGCATCGCGTAAGCCTGCTGGACGCCGTCGAAGGTCTTGGCGATGTCTTCGAGCTGGGTGATGCGCTTCGTATAGGTATCGAGCGATTCGCTCCGGGCGCCCGGACGGGCGGCCGAAAGCGTATCGGCGGCTTGAACGAGGTGAGCGATGACGGAAGTCGCCTCGACGTCGCCGTGGTGCGATTCGATGGAGTTGATGACCACATCGGGCTCGTTGTATTTGCGGGCCAATTCGGCCCCCAGCTGAACGTGGCTGCCTTCTTGCTCGAAATCGATGGCTTTGCCGATGTCATGGAGCAAGCCGGCGCGGCGCGCCAGATTCTCGTCTAGGCCAAGCTCGGCGGCCATGATGCCGGTGAGATAGGCCACTTCCATCGAATGGTCGAGGGCGTTCTGGCCATAGGAGGTGCGATATTTGAGTTTCCCTAAGTATCCCAAGAGTTCGCGGTTGATCTTCGGGAGGCCGAGCTTGTTGGCGGCTTCGATCCCGGTCTTCAGGGTCTCGCTGTCGACGTCGCTCTTGAATTTGGCCGCCACCTCTTCGATGCGACCCGGCTGGATGCGGCCGTCTTTGACGAGGGCTTCGAGGGTCCTCCGCGCGATTTCCCGGCGGATCGGGTCGAAGCAGCTGACGGTGATGACTTCGGGGGTGTCGTCGATCACGAGATCGACCCCGAGGGTTTGCTCTAAGACCCGGATGTTGCGGCCTTCGCGGCCGATGATGCGGCCCTTGAGCTCGTCGCTCGGGAGGGCGATGACGGCGACGGTCCGCTCGGTCGTGACTTCCTGGGCGTATTTGTCGCAGGCCAAGGACAGAAGATCCCGGGCCTTGGATTCGGCGGTGTCGCGGGCGTCGTCTTCCTGATTCTTGATATAGACGGCGATTTCCGAGGACATCTTGTTCTCGATGCGGGACATGATCTCATCATGGGCTTCCTTCACGGACATGCCCGAGACCTTCTCGAGCTCGGTGATGATGGCGTCGATCTTGGTCGCGAGGTCCTGGGTTTTCTTATCGTTGTCGGCGATCCTCAGAGCGAGGGCTTCGGCCTTCTGGTCGAGGGCGTTCTCTTTTTGCAGGAGCGTCGCATCCCGGACATCGATGGCTTGCTCGCGGGCGTCGAGCTTGTTCTGGGTGAGGACGACATCCTGCTTCATCTGCCGGATCTCGTTCTGGGCTTGCTGCTTCATCTCGAAGGCGGCTTGCTTGGCGTCGATTTCGGCGTTCTTAGCCAGACGCTCGGCTTTGATCTCGGCGTCATGGAGGATCTGCTTGGCTTCTTTGTCGCCGTTCCGAGCCTTCAATCCGGGCAGGAAATGGAACAGGACAAAGGCCAGGATGAGACCCACGACGAAAGCGGCGGCGATGAGTATCCAATAAACATAATTGTCCAGAATTGGCATAGTGCTCTCCTTTTGAAGACCGGAAAAGGGGACTTGCCACCCTATAGCAAAAAACAGCGGTAGATGTTGATGTTTATCAAAACGGGCAGGAGCCCGATCACGAAACCCAAACGCAATCTATGGGTGGTAAGTACCTCGCGGTACAGGAACATTGTAGCAAGGATGGGCTGGGAGTGCCATCAAATCCGCGAGAGCTTTCAGGAAGCCCCTTCCGGCCCGGGGAAAAGGGATGGGTCAAAGAAAAAGCCCCGTCGGGCGGGGCTAATTCCTTGGAAACTTATTCTTTGATCGTGCCGTCGGGATTGGCGGAAGGCTCGGTCTCTTCGGCTTCGCTTCCTTCGGGGGCTTCGGTGACTTCGGCCGTTCCGTTGGCGACCTTGGCCTTGGCTTCCTCGTCGGCCTTCTTGAGGGCCTCGCGAATCTTGCCTTCGACCTCTTTGGATAGTTCCGGATGGCTCTTGAAGTAGGCTTTGGCGGCTTCGCGGCCGTTGCCGATCTTCTCGCCCGAGATCATGTACCAGTTCCCGGTCTTCTGGACGAAGCCATGCTCGACCCCGAGGTCCACGATCTCCCCTTCTTTGCTGATGCCCTGACCATAGATGATATCGATGAGGCAGGTCTTGAACGGGGGCGCCACCTTATTCTTGACGACCTTGACCTTGACGGAGTTGCCGATGATCTCACTCCCCATCTTGATGGCTTCGTTCCTCCGCAGATCGAGGCGGATCGAGGCGTAGAACTTCAGAGCCCGCCCTCCGGTCGTGACTTCGGGGTTGCCATAGACGATGCCGACTTTCTCGCGCAGCTGGTTGATGAAAACGACGAGGCACCCGGTCCGCGCCATGATCCCGGAAAGCTTGCGCATGGCTTTCGACATCAAGCGGGCTTGCAGCCCCACCTGATTGTCGGCCATGACCCCGTCCAGCTCGGCTTGGGGGACGAGGGCGGCCACGGAATCCACGACGATGATGTCGATGGCGCCCGATTGGGCCAGCATCTCCACGATCTCCAAGGCCTGCTCGCCGGAATCCGGCTGCGACAGGATGAGGTCGTCGATGTCGACGCCGAGGTGAGCGGCATATTCCGGATCGATGGCGTGCTCGGCATCGATATAGGCGGCTCGCCCGCCTTTTTTCTGAGCCTCCGCCACGGCGTGCAGGGCCAGCGTGGTCTTGCCTGAGGATTCGGGCCCGTAGATCTCGATGATGCGGCCTTGCGGGTAGCCCCCGACGCCCAAGGCCTGATCGATGAGGAGCGATCCCGAGGGGATGGCATCGACATCGACGTGAGGCTGGTCGCCCATTCTCATGACGGCGCCTTTGCCATAAGCTTTCTCAATGCTTTTGATCGCGTCCAAAAGCGCGGCGTCTTTCTCTTTTTTAAGCGTTTCTTCCTTAGCCATAAATTGGCCCTCCACTTCTTTCATAGCGGCTTTCGCGAGGATCGGCCCTTAGGGCTCATAGATCGCGATCAGCGCATCCAGCATCGTCTCGACGCAGGCTTCGCGGATCTCATTCCGGGATAAGCCGAAGTCCCGTTGGATCTCGACATGCCCGTAGCGGGTCGCGATCGCCATATTGACCCGCCCCACCGGAGCCCCTCCCGGTTCGGCGGAGGGCCCGGCGTTCCCGGTGAAGGAGACGCAGACATCCACCCCGAGTTTCTCGCGGCCCCCGCGCGCCATGGCGTTCGCCACGTTTTGGGAGACGACCCCGAAACGTTCGATGAGTTTCGGGGGGACGCCCACGAGGGCGCATTTTTCCTTCTCGTGATAGGTCACGAGGGAGCCATAGAAGACTTTGGAAGCCCCGGGGATCGCGCATAAGGAAGCGCTGAAGAGCCCCCCGGTGAGGCTTTCGACCGCCCCTAAGGTAAGATTACGCTTTTTGAGGGCCTCAAGGGCCTTCCGCGCTTTGTCGTAATCGATCACGCTTTCTGCCCCTCCTTAAAAACCCCGCGATTCTGAATCACATAGAGGATTCCGGATAAAAGGCTCACCAAGGTCGCGAGATAGACGACGAGGGTGGCGATGCGGTAAGCGGGATTCCAGGACAGATCGAAATAAGAGAAAGGCCAGCCATTGAGCAGCACGAGCGGGATGGCCACCATCTGAAGGGCGGTCTTGAGTTTCCCGAAAATATTGGCGGCCAAAACGACGCCTTTGCTCGCGGCCAAGACCCGGACCCCATCCACGACGAGATCCCGGACGATCATGACGATGACGCAAAAAAGAGGGATCGTCAGCGTCGAAAGCCCGAAATGGGCGACGGCCAAATAGATCAAGAGGGAATCGACGAGGAGCTTGTCGGCGATGGGATCGAGGAATTTCCCCAAATCGGTGACTTGGTTCATCCGTCTGGCCAAGCGCCCATCCACGGCATCGGTCGCGGCGGCTAAGGCAAAGACGATGGCGGCCAAGAGGTAGACGAGATTCACGCCTTCGCCCAGGACGAGCGGAGAGAAATTCGGGAATAGATCGCAAAAGAAAAGACCGATGAGCAATAACGCCACGGCGGCTATGCGAGCCACCGTGATTTTCGTTGGCAAGTTCATCGGTCTCCTCCTTTTGAAGCAAATGAGTATCCGGCCCTATAAGCCATGTTCTGTCGAGGGCGATCATTAATCTCAGATTTCTCTGGGGGGTTCCTCTTCAACTTAGAGTGGCCTCCTTCCCCTACCAAATTTGGGTTTCTCGCTTGCGGGGTTTGCCTCGTTGCATCCCGTCATCGCTGACGGGCTCGTCTCTGTGGCACCTTGGGGGTTCCTATCCGCGAGGGATATTCGCCCGCCGTTACGCACTCCTGCGTACCTAGGCTTATGAATTAACCTAGCGCAATCACTACGGTCATCGCAGACCGTGCGAGCATGGACTTTCCTCTGGTCATTAGCCAGCAGTCGCCCAGGTCGGATTCGTTCTCACTGACTTCGCTTCTTGAGGGAATTCGGATCGTAGCCGATCGAATAAAGGAAATCCTCGAGTTGGTTGATGCGCTGAATGTATTGAATGTTCTCAACCGTCGGGTTGTCCCCTGGCTTGATGCCATCGATCCGGTTATGGAGCGAGGCATTCTCGAGCTCGAGCTTATGGAACCGATCCGCCAAGGCGGCTTGGCTCTGCCCGGACTGGGCTCCGGCATTTTGGAGCGCCTGGATCTCGCTTTGCAATCCCTCGATCGCGGCCGCATCTTGCTTCAGGGCATTGTCGAAGGCCACGTAATCCTTGATGATCCGATCGAGGAAAGCGTCGACTTCGTCGGAGCTGTACCCCTTTACGTCCTTGGTGAATTTCTCATCGAGGATTTCTTTGGGTGTGAGTTCGATCTTGGTGTCCATAATACGGCCCCTCAATTATAGGGAAGGAGGAGCCAAGAGGCAACGAAAAACGCAGGCAAAAAGACGACGGGGAAGAACGCTTTCCGAAAAGCTTTTTCTTAACGAAGAATGTACCGACGATTCCTTGCCTATGCTAAGATTCTTCCATGGGCAAATACCAAGACGAAAATATCGAAACCATCGAGAGATGGATCGCCAATGGCTGGAAATGGGGCGTCCCTTTTGACCGTCCGAGGTGCGAGGCCATCAAAAAAGGCGCTTGGCCGTTTTATCTGACCCCCACCAAGACGGCCCCCAAAGCGTGGCTTGGCCCCCTCCCAAACAAAAAGATCCTGGGCTTGGCCTCCGGGGGCGGGCAGCAGATGGTCCTTTTGTCCCTCAAAGGGGCGGAATGCACGCTGCTGGATTATTCGGAAAAGCAGATCGAGAGCGATCTTGCGGTTGCCAAACGCGAAGGCTATGCCCTTAGGGCCGTCAAAGGCGACATGACGAAAAAACTGCCCTTCAAGGACGGCGAATTCGACCTCGTCGTCAATCCGGTGAGCCTGGTGTACGCCGAGAAGATCAGGCCCATTTTCAAGGAAGTCGCCCGCGTCCTCAAAAAAGGCGGGGCTTTCCTCGGCGGGTTCGACAACGGGGTCAATTTCATGACCGACGAGAAAGAAAAAGAAATCCTATGGCATTTCCCCTTCAACCCCCTGCGGGATGAAGACGAACGGACGGAAATGGAAAAAACCGACAGCGGGATCGAATTCTCGCACACCACGGGAGAGACGATCTCCGCTCTCCTCGAAGCCGGCTTTTCCATCGAAGCGGCCTATGAAGACGTCAATGGCGAGGGCCGCTTAAAAGACCTAAACATCCCGACGTTTATCGCGATCCGCGCGCTTAAGAAGTGAATTGGCCCGGCAAGACTTTCTTTTCGAGCGGCGGGAACCTTCGGTCGCAGTCCTCCGCCCCTTCGGGGGTGAGGGAAGCGAAGACCGGGTTTTCGACGTAGCGGCCCCGAAGGCCCTTCAAGGCGCCCCTTCGGAGCTCCAGGGCCATAAAAGCCGGGAAGTTCTCGCCCTCCGAAGTCGTGATCCCGAAAGCGGAGCAGCCTTTGAAGCCGAAACGAGGATAGTAAGACGGATGGCCGAAAAGAAAGACCGCCGGATAGGCCGATGAGGCGGGCTGGCGGAGGGTTTTCTGAACGAGAAGGGTTCCGAGGCCTTCTTTTCGCAGCGCCGGGATGACGAAAAGGGGGCCGAGCGCCAAGACCTCGCTTTGCCTTGTCCCATCGTCCACCACGGCTTTCGAATAAAAGATGCCACCGACGATTTCGCCATGATCTTGAGCGATGTAGCTGAGGGCGGGAAGATACGCCGGGGCGCTCCGGAGCCGGTGCAGCAGCAAATGCTCCAGGCAGCCCGGCCGGAAAACGTTATAGAAAGCCTGCTCCGCCGCCCATTCCGTGGCGTGATAGCCGCTTGGTTTTTCATGGCAGATAAGGAGTCCGTCCTTGGAGGGAATCATGAGGCTAGGATCCCCTCCGGCTTTTTCTTTTCCACGCCTCTGGAGGCCGCTTGCGCTCTATATCAGCGAGGCAGAGTGTTACAATCGTAGCCATGAAATGCCTCGAGAAAATCGTGAAAGACCGCCGCGCGCTCGTTTTCCTCGATTTGGAGGGCACCCAGTTCTCTCACGAAATGATCGAAATCGGGGCCTATGTCGCGGTTCTCAATGAGGATCTCACCGTGAAAAAAGTCCTGCCGGGCTTCAAGACTTTCGTCAAAGCCCACCACCCCATCGGCTCGGTGGTGATCGGCTTAACCGGCATCACCCAAGCCAAATTGGACAAAGAGGGGCTTGGTTTCGCCGAGACCGAGACGCGGTTCCGGAAATACGTCGGCAAATATTGGGACGGCAGCCTATTCGTCACCTTCGGGTCCCACGACCTCAGAATCGTCAACCAATCGGTGCTCAATAACCCAGAATCGTCGCGAGAAATCGCCCACGAAATCAACCACCGCGATTTCGATTTCTCGGCTTTTCTGTCCCAATACGTCCAAGACGCCAACAACAACCCGCTTTCCCTGACCAACTATCTCAAGGTCTTCGAGGTCCCCTTCGAAGGAAGGGCCCACGACGCTTTGGCGGACGCCTATAACCTGCTCGATCTTTATCAGGTCGTCTTAGCCCGAAAGGATATTCTGGCCCGGGAATACAAAAAGACCTTGGGCCATCTCCATCACCTGCCGCTTCCGCTCAATAAGGCCGTCTCCGCGCTCAATGGCGGGGCTCCTTTCACGCCCGAGATGTGGGATGAGGCCATCGCGGAGGCCTTCAAATGACGCTTCATTATCCCGCCGGCGTGATCCCGCCTAAGGCGTTAAAAGCCGCCCCGAAAATCAAACGGAAGGTCGCCTCGGCGGCCAACCGCGGCATGGGTTTCGAAAAAGACATCAACGATTCCAACGCCTATTACCTTTCGAAGGACCTGGCCCTCGTTTATAAGCGTCCCACCCCCATCAACGTCGTGCGGGTGGATTATTCGCACGGGGCCAAGATCACCCAAGCTTATTTCGAGACCCAATCCACGACCGACTACAACGGCGTTTACAAAGGCCATTACTTGGATTTTGAGGCCAAATCCACCCGTTCCAGGACGTCCTTCCCGCTCAACAACATCGAGCCGCAGCAAGTGACGCATCTCCGCTCGGTCATCCGCAACGGCGGGGTGGCTTTTTTCCTCATCAATTGCTACGCCTTAGGCGAGACCTATCTCCTCCCGGCTTCCTATGTCTGCGATTTCTATGACAAAAAACCGCGGAAATCGATCCCGGTGGCGGAAATCAAAGAGCACGGCTTTCTCGTAAAAGAAGGCTACCATCCCCGCTATGACTATCTTCCGATCGTCGACGCCTGTTTTTTGAAGCGGCAGTAATCCCTTAGCCCACAGGTCACGCAAGCGGGGTTTTTGGCATGGCATTCGCTTCGCCCGAAATCAATCAAGGCGTGATGAAGGAAAATCCATTCTCCGGAGGGGAAAGCCTTCTCGAGCTTCGCTTCGGTGACCAGGGGTTGGTCCGTTTTTTTGGCATAGCCCAGGCGCAGCGCGATTCTTTGGATGTGCGTATCCACGGGGATGGCCGGCCGGGAAGCCGTCTCCAAGAGAAACACCCCGGCGGTTTTGCTTCCCACCCCGGGAAGGCTCATGAGATCTTTCATCGCCGTCGGGATCTTCCCGCCGTAATGGCTCACGATTTCAGCCGACAAAGCCTTAAGGTTCTTGGCTTTGTGGTGATAGAGGCCGATGGAATGGAGGGCTTTCTCGAGATCGGGCAAAGAGGCCCCCGCCATCGCGGAGGGGGTGGGAAAGCGGGCGAAAAGATGCTTCGTCGCGGCGTTCACCGAACGGTCGGTCGCTTGGGCGCTCAGGGAAATCGCGACCAGGCATTCGAAGGGATTGGAAAAGACCAGGGCGGTTTTGGCGCCCGGGTATTTTTTATGGAGATAGGCGACGACCGCCTCACTTTTTGCCATGGCCTTCGCCCCACAGGGATTTGGCGATCTGGACCGTGGAATCGATGTCTTTGTCCCAATTCTCAGTGACCGCGGAAGCCCCTTCTTTGGCTAAATCATGGTCGATCCGCTTGGCCCGGAGGAGCTTATCGACTGCGCGGACGCTCCGCTTTCTTTCGCGGAGGCAATCCAAGAGCGCCCCTTTGATCTCCTCATCCGAATAGCCGGCTTCGAGCCAATCGGCCATCGTTTGGGATTCGAGGGGCGACAAAGACCGGGCGAGGTTCTCTTCGAAAAACTTCGATAAAGCGGATAGGCGGTCGGCCCGATCCTTGGAGAGGAGATTGGCCTGCTCCCGCTCAATCGTCTTCTGGAAAGTGCCGTAGACCACGGCTTTAAGACCATCCAACGAGGTCCTCATCCCTTCTTTCCCGGTTTCGAAGGCGAGGAAATTGCGGTTGACGAGACCCACCATGGCCTTATCGATCTCGGCGGGTTTGAGATTCATTTTGAGCGACAGCATGTCGGCGGTGATGAAAACGTTCCCCTGCTTGGAAAGAAGGTCGATCATGAGGATGACCGCCAATTCGTCCTCGGAGATGTTCAGCCGCTTATAGGAGTCCAATAAGGCGTAGCGGAAATCCACCGCGCTCGAAAAAGCGTTCTTGGTCATAATGTGCCTTTCCAGCCCTTGCGCCGCTCTTCCTCGATCTTCGCGGGGTTGAGCTCTTTGAGGAGGTCGCGCGCCTCGTCGATGGCCTTTTGGGTCCTGGGCTCGATCGTGAAGCCCAAGGAGGAGGCGAACCTTTCGGCTCGGATGATGCGAAGGGGATCTTCGCGGACCCGACGCGCGGGGTCGCCCACGAAACGAAGGAGTTTGGCCTGAAGATCGGCGAAGCCCCCGCAATAATCCAAAAGGGCGTATTCCTCGTCGAGGTACAAAGCGTTGATCGTGAAATCGCGCCGGAGGTAATCCAGTTCGGGGTCTTTGACGAAAACGACCGTGCCCGGATGGCGGAAATCCCAATAGCCTTCTTCCACCCTCAAGGTCGTGATGTCCACGGGCTTTCGACCATGGGTGACTTTGACGGAACCGTATTTGGCGAAAACATAGGAAGCCTTGGGCAGAAAGGCTTTCTCGTCGTCGGGGGTCGCATCGGTCGCGAAATCGAGGTCGTCATAAGACCTTCCCAAGAGGAGGTCCCGGGCGGTGCCTCCCACGATATAGAGACGATGGCCCTGAGCCAGAAAGAGCTTCTTAAGGTCGTTAAAGGTTTCCTCGTGCATGGGATTATAGTAACACAATAAGCCCTTTCTTCTTTTCCGAGATTAAGAAAAGCCCCGATCTTGCGACCGGGGCTCATTCTCACTTAAGGCTGCTTAAGTAATTAGTTCAGCTTTTCTTTGAGCGCTTTGGAGACTTTGAAAGCAACGCTGGCGGAAGCCGGGATGGAGATCTTCTGCTGGGTGGCGGGATTGGTTCCCTCACGAGCGGCTCTCTGCTTCTTTACGAAAATGCCAAAACCAGAAAGCTTCACTTCTTCGCCCTTGACGAGCGTCTCGGTGACAACTTCGATAACGGCATCAACAGCGGCCTCAGCATCTCTCTTCGAGAGCTCAGCCTGAGCGGCGACCTTCTCGACTAATTCAGCTTTGTTCATGGATAAATCCTCCTTTGCTAAATTGGTTACCACTAACCTAGCACCGCTTTTTTATCCCTGCAAGGGTTTTACTAAAGAAGAAAGTTAGATGCCTTCGGATTTAATGACTGTTTTTTCATCTTTAATTGACCTCTAACGTCAATATATTAAGAAAGCCCTTTCAGGGAAAATTTACCAAAAAAGCCCGATTTTCCGCGTTTTTGAGGTTTTTCTTGTTCCAATGACACGTTTGTAACTTTAAAGACTGAATCAAAAACAAAGACGAGATTTTATCGGATAACAAGACAAAATTTAAGAATCAACTTTTACAATTGAGAACCCTCAGACGGGGCTATTTCCGCACCCGATAAATGATGTTTATGGGGGTTCCGGAGAAATCGAAGGAAGCCCGGATCCGGTTTTCGAGGTAGCGGGTATAGGAGAAATGCGCGGTTTTGGGGTCGTTGCAGAAAAAAACGAAAGTCGGCGGGCGGACCCCCACCTGATTCGAGAACAGGATCTTGAGCCGGCCGTTATTGAAGTTCGGGGTCGGGTTCATGTCCTGGGCGTCGTTGATGAGGTCGTTGAGGACGGAAGTCGGGATGCGGCGATTGAAGGACTCATGGGCCTTTTTGATGGCTGGAAGAATATCGGAAAGCCCCTCCCCCGTCTCCGCCGAGACATAGAGGACCGGCGCGTAATCCAGGAATTTGAACTGCGCTTTCAGATCTTGGGTGAAGGCTATTTTGTCGATTTTCGCTTTCCTGGCCAGGTCCCATTTGTTGACCACGAAGACGATGGCCCGTTTCTCGTTCATCGCATAGCCGACGACGTGCTTGTCCTGCTCGATGATGCCCATCGAGGCGTCGATGAGGAAGACGGCCACCTCGCTCCGCTCAATGGCTTCAAGGGCCCGCAAAGCGGCGTATTTGTCGATGGCTTCGTAGATGCGGCCGCGTTTAACGAGCCCCGCCGTATCGATGACGACGTAGTTCTGGCCATCGCGCTCAAAAGGCGTGTCGACCGGATCGCGGGTGGTGCCGGCGACGGGCGAGACGATGTTCCGGTCTTGCCCTAAGAGCTTATTGGCGAGCGAAGATTTCCCGACGTTGGGGCGCCCGATGATCGAAAAAGTGATGGCGTTCCCGTAATCGGGGGCCGTTTTCTCGGGCAAGAGCGAAATGATTTTATCCAAAAGATCCCCGATGCCGATCCCGTGGGCTCCCGAAACGATGAAAGGATCGCCCAGCCCCAGTTTGTAGAACTCCGCCTGATTTCCGACTTCTTCGATGTTATCGATTTTGTTGGCCGCCAAGAGGACGGGTTTCCCGCAGGAATAAAGAAGCTTGGCGATAAAGCGGTCGTCGCTCGTCACCCCGAGTTTGCCATCCAAGACGAAAACAATCAGATCGGCCTCGTCCATGGCCACTTCGACCTGCATCCGAATCTGGCTTTGAAAGGGCGCGTCCTTGATCGTGAGGCCGCCGGTATCGATGATCGTGAATTCCTTCGTCAGCCAAGTGGCTTTCGAATAAAGGCGATCTCGCGTCACCCCCGGCGTGGGCTCGACGATGGATTTTCTTTCCCCCACGATGCGGTTGAAAATCGTCGATTTCCCCGAGGAGGGGGCCCCGACAAGCGCGACCGTGCCTAGTGCCATGGGGGGATCTCCATTCCGGTTTTGTCGTGAATGATCTTGAGAACGGATTCCACCGCTTCATCCACCGTCATATAAGAGGTATCGATGAAAACGGAATCGGGGGCGGCTTTCAAAGGGGCGAAATCGCGGGTGGAATCGATCCGATCCCGGTTTCGCACATCATCTTCGACTTCTTTCAAAGTCGTATTGATGCCTTTTTCGAGGTTTTCCTCATAGCGGCGGACCGCTCGGGTCTCGACGGAGGCGATCTGGAAAATCTTCACTTGGGCGTTGGGGAGGACATAAGTCCCGATATCCCGGCCATCCATGACGACGGATTTTTTCTCGGCCATGGCCCGCTGCATTTCCACAAGAGCGAGCCGGACCGGCTTCATCGCCGCGATGAAGCTGACGTTGCCAGAAACGAGCGGCTGCCGTATCACCTTGGTCACATCCTCGCCGTTGCAGACCACCCGGCCGTCTTCGAGCAAATCAATGGTCATGCCGGGGATCAGCGTGACGGCCTGGTCTTCTTTTTTGGGGTCAAGGCCTTTTTCGATCACAGCGTTGGTGAAGGCGCGATACATCGCGCCGGTATCGATGTAAGTGAAGCCTAAAATGCGCGCGACTTTTTTCGCGACGGTGCTCTTGCCCGCCGCGGCCGGCCCATCAATGGCAACTGAGACGATTTTTTCCATATTCTCCCTTTGACTCATTTCTCGACCCACCAGAACCAGAGACACACGAAGGCGATCGCCACCAGGGCGAAACTCGTAATTTTGATGACCAGCCAAATCCGTTTTCTTCGCGCATATACGACATAAAGCGTCGGTTTTTTCGTCTTAAGGGTCGGCAAGGTCTGATAGGCGATGGCCGAACTGGAGGCCGCCGTTTGCGAAAGCGCCACTTGGTCGGCGTGCGTTTGCCGCACCTCGATCGTCCGATGCGGGAATTTTTTATCCGGTGTGCGTTTTATCCTCGCTCGGTAATGCGCCCACTTCTCCACTCGCGTTCTCATGGTGACCGTGGTTATTCTACTCTAGAAGCGGCCTAGAAGCGACTGGGGAGGAGAGAAACTCTGATTTGTTGAATATGGGGTCGGATGACCCTATAATTCGTGTGTTGCCATTAGGAGGTAATATCAATGTCCAAAAAAGTCAAAGTCAACAAGGATGCCTGCATCGGCTGTGGCCTTTGCGTCTCAACCGCTCCGGAAGTATTCGCCTTCGATGATGAGGGCAAGAGCCAAGTCATTGGCGTCGCCAAGGACGAAGCCGCCTTAAACGACATCATCGCGGCCTGCCCGGTCGGCGCCATTGAAGAAGAAAAGAAGAAGTAAGCTCTGACCTCAGCCTTTGAAAGCCCTGGGACTCATCCCAGGGCTTTTTTCTTTTTATTGATCGACCCCGCCGGTCGCGATTTTGCGATATGAAGAATCGAAATAAAGTTCGGGCGTCGGCCCCTCAGATCCTGGGAAATACGGCAATTCGGGTTCCGTTAACTCCGGAATGCTTTCGCGTTTTCCGGATAAGTATTCCTTCAGTTTCTTTTGAGCGGAAATTAAGCGAGCCCTTAAGCCCCCTAACCGCAGCTCTTGGACGTCAAAGCCCTCGGGTTTATTCTCGGCGTCCCATTGCTCTTCCAGGGTTTTGGCGAAGACATCGAGCTTTTCGAGGATGAGGTGGCATCGCTTGAGATCGGATCGAAGGGCTGTTTTGTCTCCGCCTTGGTAGTCTTTCCGGAGGGCGCTTCCGAAGGAGGCCTTCGAGGATAAAAGATCGTTCAAATCCGCCTGGGTCCGAAATAAGGAAATCCAGCGGCCGGCCAAAGGCAGGTCGGCCTTAAGCGTTTCGGCGTTCTTCTTAAAGACCTCGGAGGCCTCAGGAGGAACCACCGAATCGAACAGCCCCAATAAAGGATCGTTGAACAAGAAAGCGCGCGCGTAGTTATTAGGCGCTGGCGAGCCTTTCACGATTTTATTCGTCAGATCGAGATCCAGAAAATGCGCCAAATCAAGACCCGTCATCGCCTTGAAGAAAAGCGAATCGAGTTTGGGCGCCTCGAAAACCCCTTCGCGGGCTTCCGCGGCAAAGAAAAGCGATGGCAAGACCGAGAAGACGGGGCATTCGCCGCCGTTATCGCCCCATGCCGTGACCAAGGCCTCTTTTAAACCGTTTTTCAGCGCCGAGGCCAAACCTGCTCCCATCACGGCGAAAGAGAAAGCGTTATCAGGGGCGTAGCCTACCCATTTCCAAGCGCCGGTAGCCAGCGAAACCGGGTTATTGGGAAGCATCTTATGCCTGGCGATCATGCGGTCGTAATCGCTCGGATCGATATGGTAATAATCCCAGTGCAATAAAGTGATGTCGGAGGGGATCTTCGCCAATTGCTCCGAAGTGAAAGGCAAACCGTTTTCGTTACCGGGGGCTCCCACGAACAGATCGCTCCAAAGACTGGGAACAAAACCGTATTTCCGGCAAATCTCGTTGACCTTCAGAAGATGGGATAGCAGGATCTCCGAGGCTTTTTCATCCCCATGGATATCGTAAAATCGGCCCCGTCCCAAAAGAGGGGCCTCGTCCATGCCGATGTTGAGGCGCTTCGAGGTGAAGGAATCGGCGCAGGATTTGATCATCTCTTCGATAAGGGCATAAGTCTTATCGCTTTCCGCCAACACGATGTCATTGATGTCGTAAAGGCCATCGAACGCGTGATATCTTCCTAAACCGCCCAGGTGAGCCAAGGTCTCGATGCAAGGCACCAACTCTATCCCATATAATCCGGCATAGGCGGACATCTTCTTTATCTCGGCTTGCGAATAACGGCCTCTCAGATGGCCGAAATAAGGTTCCTCGGGGACTTCAAAGGTGTCCTCGGTATAAAGCTCCAGGAAGTCGTATCCCAAAAAGGCGAGATAACGGATGAGCCTTTCGATCTCGAGGGGTTTCATCACCGCGTTGCGGGAGCAATCGAGCAAAAGACCCAAAGAAGGAATCGCGTGTACGAAAGGATGGTCGACTCGCTCGTCTTTATGGGCGAAAGCGTAACCGAGTTCCTCAAAGAAGCAGCTTTTCTTGGAATAAGTCAGGATGGCCTTCCCGTTTTCGAAATGCAGGAGATTCGCCTCCCCAACATGGGCTTCGACATCGAAAGGAAGCTTGATTTTGAATTCCCGGGCGAAGTCATTCGCCGGTTTCCGAAGCGTCGCGTCATCTAAACCAAGTCCATCCATACCTTAGCCTCGCTTGGGATTAATTGTACGCTTCAAAAAGAACTCGAGAAGAGACCATCTCCTAAAAAAGCCCTGCAAATCCTAGGCTTTCTCAAAATGGAGGAAGCGATGGATGCTGCGATAAACGAAGAAAGCGACCAGGATGACGGCCGCGTCTTTGATGAGATTCAAGGGAACGATCGCATACATGGCATAAGTCCATCCCAAATCGACGATGGAAGGATTGACGGCCTGACAAGCCGCCAATAAAGAATCATAAGAAAAGCCCATGACGAACATATAAAAAGGAAGCATGGCGTAGACGTTCAAAACCGCCGAAACGACAAGCTGCAAGATTGTGGAAACCGCAAAACCGATTGCCACCCCTTTCATGTTTCGCATTTTTTTATAGATCATCGCGGCGGGCACGACAAAGGCCGTCGAGAAAACCAAGTCGGACAATTCCCCCACGCCTAAGGTGGTCGTCAGAGGAAGCTTGATCAGGGTCTTAATCGCCAAAACCGCGAATCCCGTTAAGGGTCCATAAGCGAAACCCGCGATAAAAGCAGGTATTTCATCGAAATGAAGCTGCAAGAAGGTCGGAAGGAACGGAAGCTGAATCTGAAAAACCGGAACGATATAAAGAATGGTCGAGATGGCGCCGAATACCGCCACCCTCGAGCAGAAGCGCACCCAATTAAAAGAGGTATTCCTTTTTTCTGACGCATACACGCGGACAAAGAGAATCGCATAAGCCAGCGCCAGTCCGAGCATGATCCAATTACGATAGGCCATAAGGAAGAAAAAATCCCCCATTCTCGCTTCGGGGGGACTCTCTTGTTTGCTTCTCACATCCGGACTTTACCGTTGGCATTGGAATTTCACCAATTCATGCTGACCCATTGATCAGCTTGCGGGCTATACCGCCAGTCGACGAAATTATCGTCGCCCTGAAGTTGACTTTATTGTACGCGATAAAAACCAAAGCGCAAGGGATGGGATCGCAAACAATTCGCAAAAGCCTAAGCCTTATGAGCCGCCACTTTTTCGGGTGCGGGGTGGGCCTCCACGAAAACCGATTCCAAAAAGAAATAGATGGGAGATATCCTTAACGGGGCCCATTCTTCTCTTCCGGCTCTTTGGAAGAATAAATAACTCTCTTCAGTGGCGCTTTGGCTATCGGCGATCAGCGTCCCAACGTCGGCGGGAACATGAAGATAAGAGGCTTTCGTCTCGCTGACGATTAGGCCGCTTAAGAGGAAATACACATAACTGAGATCCAGCCAATAAGCCGCTTCGACATAGGGCAAGGATCCCTGCGAAGCTTTGGAAATCTCTTGGGTCAACGCGCTATGAACGGCATCGAAATCTTTGCAGGACTTCGCGGCCTCCAGAATCGGAAGGGCCTTTTGGGCGATCAGGCCGAGACAGGAATTAAAGACGTCTCCCGGGGGGTACTCTTTCCCGTAAAACACTTTTTTGGCCGCCGCTTTGATGCCTTCCTCTTTGGATTCGGCTTTAAGAAAATAGCCATTCCCATCGGTTCGGGCAAGAAACGCCAAATAGCGGGAAACGGGACGAAGGTTATCCAATAAGGAAATATCTTTCGGCAAGGGTTTTAACCCACCTTTGAGTTTTTGCAGATGCTCTTGCAAAAACGACTGGACGAATCCGACGATCCGGTTATCCCATTCCATGATTTTCAGAGCGGTTTTAGAGACCGTTCGATCGGTTCCGGCTTTTTCGAGATCCGCCAAGAAATAGGATCCCGAAATCAATTTCCCATCAAGGGACAGATGAAACTGCGACCCTCGAAAATCGGGAAGGTTGAGATCATAGGGACAATCTTTTAGTTTGGCGGTCCATTCTTCGGCAAAGAGGATGAAATCCGAAAGATCTCCTTTGCTCAAAAACTGGAAGGCATGACCGGCGAGAAAAAGGTTGTCTTGGCTATAAGGGTCGGTTTCCAAAACCGTCAAAACGCCATTTTCATAGACCGAATAAATCAGACAGCGGCCTTTGGGGGCCTTCCGGGGCGGATCGATCTGAACGGAAAACAACTCCCGAGGATTTGCTTCGCTCATCGGTGCAAGGCCTTTTTGATGAAGGCGTTTTTTTCGTCTTCGCTCTTAAATGAGATGGTAACCGACGTTTTCCGGAGGAGAACCGAAGAAGCCGCGAATTCTTTTTTTAGATAATCCGCTTCCGTCGGAGTGGCGGAAGGAATGCTGGAATAACTTTTGGCCAGGGCTTCGGTTTGCCGCACGGACAGATTCTCTTCATGGATCAATTTGACCGCTTCTTCGATTTCCTCGTCGGAAAGGCTGGCGATGGCTTTGGCGTGGCCGTAGGAAAGTTTGCCTGAGCTTATCTCATCGATGGTGTCATCCGGCAGCGAAAGAATCCGCATCGTGTTCGTGACCTGCGAACGGGATTGATGGGAGAGATTGGCCAAAGTGGATTGCGAATAATCGAATCGTTTGGCCAATTCGCCATAGACAAGCGCCATTTCCACGACATTGCCTTCCCGCTGGTCGCGGGTATCCGCCAGAAGCATCAAGAGCGTTTCCACGTCGCTGACTTCCGCAATGACGGCCGGGACTTCCCGAAGCTGGGCTTTCTTTGCCCCAAAATACCTTTTTCGGCCCAAAATCAGTTCGTAATGAGAACCGCTCGGGCGCACGATCAAAGGATTGAAAAGACCTTTTTCGGAAACGCTTTTGGCAATGCGATCCACCACTTCCGGGGGAATTTCAACCCGCTTCACGAAAGCGTTGTCATCAATGAGGGCCAAAGGAATGTTTTTGGCAGCCACGGATTGATATTCCTTCTCCATTTCGGCGATGACGTCGTTTTTGGAGAACTTTTTGATCAACTCGGCCAACGAGTTGTCCAATTTGCTTTTATTGCGCATGGTCCATGACCTCCCGAGCCAATGCGAAATAGGCCAACGATCCCTGGGCGGTCGGGCGGAACGAAGTTACCGCCTGCCCGCGGGCGGAAGCTTCGGGAATGGAAATATTCCGGGGAATCGTCGTGACAAAAGTGTTTTCTTTGAATAGACCGCGGACTTGCTGGGCAATTTCGGTCCCTAAGGAGGTTCTAGGATCGTACATCGTAAGAAGGAAACCTTCGATCTTCAAAGCGGGGTTGTAGTCGTTTTGCACTTTGGTGATCGAGGAAAGAATGGCCGCCACCGCCTCCATCGCAAAGTATTCGCATTGGACCGGAATGATGACAGATTCGCTAGCCACCAAAGCGTTGATATTCAATAACCCCAAGGAAGGGGGGCAATCGATGATGATGAAATCATATTTTTCCTTCAAAGTCGTTAAAGCGGTCTTGAGGATAAAGAAAGGATTTTTCTCCCCCAAGCTCTGCATATGGGAATCCAGCGAAGCCAATTTGAGGTTCGAAGGAATAAGCCAAAGTTTGGGATCGCGAGTCGGTAAAATGATGGAATTGATATCACAGCTTCCGGTAATGGCATCATAAACGGTCTGGGTCAGAGTGGTCACATCAATCCCTAAACCACGCCCGGAATTTCCTTGGGGATCGAAATCCACCAAGAGCACCCTTTTTCCAAAATGGGCTAAAGCCGACCCAAGGTTTATGGCCGTCGAAGTTTTTCCGACACCGCCTTTTTGGTTGGCAACACTGATGATTCGGGTCATGAGGATATTCTATATCTGTGGAACATCAAAAAAGAAGTTTCACAGTTATCCACAGTCATAAATAAAGCGAAAATAAAGGTCTGCGGCCAGCTAAATCAAAGCGGCTTCTTTTCGATTTCGGACCAAGAGCGAGGAAATTGGCTCTCGGTTTTATGATCCTTCCTGAAAAAGATATTAACCCTGGCGCCATCCCCGGAAGGCAAAGAATCCTCATCGATCTTCTCGACCGTGAGATGAAGCGTCTCGATGGCGTGCTTGCTGGCGGCCAGCTCGTCTTTTCCTTTGGATCCCTTCATCGCAAGAAAAATTCCGCCGACCTTGACAAGAGCAACCGAAATCTCCAATAACTCCGGAAGAGGCGCGACCGCTCGGGCGGTCACGATATCAAAGGACTCTCGAGCGGAATATGACTCGGCCCGCCCATTGATGATTTTGACATTTTTCAAACCTAACGTCTTGATGACTTCTTCAAGGAAATGGCACTTTTTCAAAGTGGCGTCCACAAGGGTGATTTGGCTCGTCGGAAAGGCGATGGCCAAAACGAGGCCCGGAAAGCCGGCTCCGGTCCCCAAATCACAAATGCTTTTTCCTTCAAAGGAAAAGGCTTTTGCGGGGATAAGACAATCATAGAAATGTTTTTCAAGGACTTCCCCTTCCTCAGAAATAGCGGTCAGATTCATCTTCTCGTTCCATTCCTTCAACAAAGCGGCGTAAGCCTTTAACCGAAGGATCATCGTTTCCGATAAAATCACATTGGGAGCTAAGGCGGTTTTTAATTCTTCGTAAGTCATAAAAGTCCTTTCTTCTTGAGCGTCAGAATCAAGATCGAAATGTCCGCAGGATTGACCCCTGAGATCCGACTCGCTTGACCCAAGGTCAGAGGTTGAACGGCGTTAAGTTTCTGCCGAGCTTCAAGCGCAAGGCCATCCACTTTCTGATAGTCTACGCCTTTGGGGAGACGGATGTTCTCCAGCTTGGCGTTTTCTTTGGCATCCCGAAGTTCCTTTTCGATATAGCCTTCGTATTTGACCTTTGTCTCTAGGGCCAAGACCGATGCATCGTCGAAAACGTAGTCTTTCAATTCCGGCATGAACTTCGCGATTCCTCGATAGTCAAGTTCGGGTCTTTTAAGCAGATCAAGACCTTTGTGACCAAATTTATCATCAACAAAACCATGCTCTTTTAGATATTCGGCGCAGCCTTTTCGATCAGCGACGTTATGGCTGCTTAGAATGGCAATCGCTTCATCGATCCTCTTATATTTGGTCAAAAAATCGGAATATCTTTCTTCGGAAATAAGACCGATTCCATGACCGTATTTGGTTAACCGAAGATCGGCGTTATCGTGGCGAAGAAGAAGACGATATTCCGCTCGGGAAGACATGAGCCGATAAGGTTCATCGGTTCCCTTAGTCACAAGATCATCGATCATGACCCCGATGTACGATTCGTCTCGTCTTAAAATCAGAGGTTCTTTGCCTTGAATCCATCGTGTGGCGTTAATGCCGGCCAAAAGGCCCAAACCGGCCGCTTCTTCATAACCGGAGGTTCCGCAAATCTGGCCCGCCCCATAGAGCCCTTCATATTTCTTGATTCGCAATGTCGGATCAAACTGGAGGGGTTTCACGGCATCGTATTCGATTTCATAGGACCATTTCAGAATCTCGGCATGCTCTAGACCAGGCAAAGAATGGACAAGACGTTCTTGGATGTCGTGAGGGAAGCCCGTCGAGAATCCTTGAAGATAAATCGAATCGCCGAATTCATACTCTGGCTCGAGAAAAAGCTGATGCCTGGGCTTGTCGGCAAAGCGAACGACTTTGCTCTCGATGGCCGGGCAATAGCGGGGCCCGATCCCTTTGATGACGCCATTGAAAATAGCGGATTTGTCAAGATTATCTTTGATGATCTTTATCGTTTCCGGAGTGGTGTAAATGAGATGGCAGGGAAGCTGATCTTTAAGCGGGGTGAATTTTTTGGTCGTGAAACTGAAAGCCAGCTCCCCTTCTTGCCCATATTGGATTTCGCCTTTGGAGAAATCGATGCTCTCTTTTCTGATCCGCGGAGGGGTCCCGGTCTTAAGGCGGAAAATCTCCAGGCCCATTTTTTGCAGGCATTTCGAAAGACCGATGGAGGACTTCTCGCCGTCAGGACCGCCGGGATAAACGTCGGCTCCGGAGATAATCGTGCTCTCCATATAGGTGCCAGTGGTGATGATGACGGCCTTCGCGGTTATTTTTTCGCCTCCGTCCGTGAGGACCCCGTAAACCTTTTTACCCTCATAAAGAAGTTCCTTAACCTGGCATTCTTTGATGGCCAAATTGGGAATCTGCGAGAGCAGACTCTGCATGTAGGCGGGGTACCCGTGTTTATCCACCTGAGCGCGCAGGCATTGGACGCCCGGCCCTTTGCCGGTGTTCAGCATCTTGATTTGCAGCGGATGATGGTCGGCAGCGATGCCCATCATGCCGCCTAAAGCATCAATTTCTCGAACCACGATCCCCTTGGCCGAGCCCCCGATATGAGGGTTGCAGGGGGTATTGGCGATCATTTTGGCATTGAGGGTGCACAAAAGGGTGCGCATCCCAAGGTGCGCTGCGGCGGCGCTGGCTTCGACCCCGGCGTGCCCTCCTCCAACCACAATGACATCAAAATCCATGTCGAGCCCTATCCGATCGAATCCGACATATCCATCTTAATCAACTGATTCAACTCGACCGCATATTCCATCGGAAGCTCTTTGGCGAAGGGTTCGATGAAACCCATGACAATCATCTGCGTGGCGTCAGATTCGCTGATGCCACGGCTCATGAGATAGAAAAGTTCCTCTTCGTTGATCTTGCTGACGGTGGCCTCATGCTCGATGTAGGAGGTCCCGTTTTGGATCTCGTTCTTCGGATAAGTGTCGCTATGCGATTTGTCATCCAAAATCAAGGTGTCGCATTCGACATGCGAATGGGCGTTCTCAGCCGTTGGGGTCATTCTCACGGTTCCGCGGTAATTGACGGTCCCGCCGTTTTTCACAATCGATTTGGAAACGATCGTCGAAGAAGTGTTCTTCCCAAGATGGATCATCCGCGCCCCATTGTCCTGGAATTGGTTCTTGCCTGCCACGGCAATGGAAATAACCGAGCCTCGCGCGCCATCCCCTTTCAGGATGCAGGCTGGGTATTTCATATTCCGCATGGACCCGATATTGCCATCAACCCATTCCATCAGCCCGTTTTCCTCGACCAAGGCTCTTTGGGTCACCATGTTCACGATGTTGTTGCTCCAATTCTGAATCGTGGTGTAACGACAGCGAGCGCCTTTGAGCACCACGATTTCCACGACTCCCGTATGCAAGGACTCCTGGCTATAAATCGGAGCCGTGCAGCCTTCGACGTAATTGATGGAGGATCCTTCGTCGCAGATGATGAGGGTCCGCTCAAACTGACCGGTCTTTTCGTTATTGATCCGGAAATAGGACTGCAGGGGTTTTTCGAGATGGACGTTCTTGGGCACGTAAATGAAGGAGCCGCCGCTCCAGACGGCGCTATTGAGAGCGGAGAATTTGTTATCAGCGATGGGAACGACCGACCCGAAATATTTTCTAAAGAGCTCGGGGAACAATTGAAGCCCCATGTCGGTGGAAAGGAAGATGACGCCTTTTTTCTCGACTTCGTCCAGCATGTTGTGATAGACGACTTCCGATTCGAACTGGGTGGTCACTCCCGAGAGGTATTTTTGCTCCGCTTCGGGGATCCCCAGTTTATTGAAAGTCTCTTTGACGGCATGCGGAACCTCATTCCAATTTTGCTGCTCTTTGGCCGAAACCCTGGTGAAATAGGTGTAAGATGGAAAATCGAGGAAACGGAGATCCGGTCCAAAAGAAGGCAAGGGCATCTTTTCGAAGATGCGAAGGCCTCTGAGGCGGTATTCCAGCATCCATTCGGGCTCGTTTTTGTGAGCGGAAATCGCGCGGACGACCTTTTCGCTCAGGCCTTTCCCGGTGGTATACAAAACCTTGGCTTCGGTTTTGAAACCATATTTGTATTCTTCGTCGAGGAACTTCGTGTCCGCCATGTCACTTGGCCTTTTCTTCTTTTTCGAGAAGCTCTTTCATGGCCGACCAGCCCATGGTGGCGCAGTGGATCCGGGCCGCTTGCTTTCCGGTGTTCATGAAAACAAGGGCTTCGTCAAGGACCGAAGCATCATAAGGCTTCTCATCAATCATCAGGAGATATTGCGCGATGATGTTTTGGGCATCCGCGAATTTCTCGCCGATGACGCGATCGCAAAGGATGTCGGTCGAAGCGGAGGAAATCGTGCAGGCGATCCCTTCCCATTTCGCATCGGTGACCACCCCTTTATCGGCTTTGAGATAAACCTCGAAATCATCAATGCAATTGACGGAATCCGTATGAAGGGAAAGATAGCCTTTGAGGTTATTCGGCTTCCCTTTGTGATGAGGGGAGGAGTAATGATCCATGATGATCTCCCGAATCATTTCGGGGGTGAGTTCAATTGAAGTAGGCATCTAAGAACTCCTTTCCGTGCTTGACCGCATCGGCCAAGGCATCGATATCTTCCTTGGTCGTATAGAAATAGAAACTGGCGCGCACGGTGGCGAGCACCCCCAAATAACTGATGAGGATCTTCGCGCAATGTTGTCCGCTCCGGCAGGCGATGCCGCGGCTGTTGAGATAAGTGGCGGCATCCTGAGCGAAGACATCTTTGATGTTGAAAGTCACGATACCGGCTTCGCTTTTGGCATTATAAATAATGGCGTTTCCGGTTTTCTCAAGCTGCTCAACGGCATATTTTTTCAAGCTTTCTTCGTAGTCGTTGATGTCATCAAGCCCAAGCGCCATAAGATATTTCACCGCGGCATCAAGCCCGAGGATTCCCTCGATGTTCTGGGTCCCGGCCTCAAACCTCAGCGGAGGCTCAAGATAGGACACTTCGCCGCACATATCGAATTTGGCGTTCATGCCGCCCCCCGTCATAAAGGGATCGGTTTTGTTCAGCAAAGCGAATTTTCCATAAAGCACACCGATCCCGGTGGGCCCGCAAAGCTTGTGACCTGAGAACGCCAAGAAGTCGCAATCGATATCTTTGACGTCGATTCTCATATGGGGGACGCTTTGGGCCCCGTCCATCACGAAAAGGGCGCCAAAGTCGTGGGTGACCTGGGCCAACTCTTTGCAAGGGGCGATGTAGCCCAAAACATTGGTGATTTGCGCCACGGCCACGATTTTGGTCTTTTTGGTAATGGTTTTGCGGAGATTATCAACAGTTAGACGCCCATCCTTATCTAATGGGATGAATTTGATTTCGGCCCCTGTCATCTCGGCAACTTTATACCAGGGCAGGACGTTCGAGGCGTGTTCCGCTTGGGTCAGCAAAATTTCATCGCCCATTTTAAGATACTTGGCGCCATAACCAAAAGCCACGAGGTTGATCGAGGCGGTTGTGCCGGAAGTGAAAACGACTTCCGTGGGGTCGCAGTTGAGAAGTTTCCCGATGTCTTGGCGGGTCTCCAAGATTTTCTGATCGATGTGATAGCAAAGATCATAATCCCCGCGGTGGGAATTGCTGGTCTCTGAAGTGTAATAATCTTCGACCGCTTTCAAAACGCAGTCGGGTTTAAAAGTCGTGGAGGCATTGTCCAACCACACGAGAGGTTTCTTTTGCATCATCACGTGGTTTCGATACATCGGGAAATCTTCCCGGATTTTATAAGGATCGATCATGGTCAAATACCTCCTTCGATTGCCGAATCGATGCGAGCGACCAACGATTGATCGGAAAAAAAGTTTTCGATGGGTTTCAAATATCCCAAGGCGATCAAACGTTTGGCCTCTTCCTCACCGATGCCACGCGACTCCAAATAGAAAAGGTGTTCTTCGTTGAGACGCCCGACGACAGCGGCGTGGGAGGCATCGACGTCATTTTCGGAGATTTTGAGAATCGGCGAGGCCAAGCCATCCGCAGTGCAATCGAACACGATGATTTTGGCGTCTTGCCGGGTCACGCTTTGGCGGCTCCCATGAAGGATCTCGGAAGTGCCGGCAAACGTGAGAAAGCTTTTTTCTCGGGCGATCCCATAGTTGGACATCCGAGCGGTCGTGTGGGGGGCTTCATGGATGACGGAAGTGAGGAAAGACTTCTTTTCCTCCTTCGAGGCCATGGAAGCGAGATGCCAATCGCAGGAGGCTCCTTCGCCTAATAAACGGACGTTGAGGATGACTTTGCCCGAGAAAGAGGAGAAATCCGCAAAAGCCCCTTGAAAGGTTCCGTTCTTCTTCACGCTTACCTCAATTTCGAGGTCTTTCAATTTTCCGAAAGAAGCCAGAAGAAGTTTGAGCGAACCTTCCTCCGGAACCAGGAAACTGGCCTTTTCGGGAATGGCATCGACATAAGTGATTTCTTTGCTGAGATCGCTATTTTTTGGCATCATCCATTCTCACTTTCGTCGCGCAGGCCCCAATCGAAACGCTATTCATCGGGGCATCGGTCTCCTTTTCAACGGGGATCCCGAGCTCGGTTTTGATCCATTCGTAGCCTTCTTTGTCGATGCGCTGGATGATTTCAGGCCCGCCTTTGACCACGATGCGGCCGTTGATCAGAATGGCGCTTTGGGTCGGGTTGATCAAGTCATAGAGACGGGCGTAGTGGCTGACCACGAGGAAACCAGCCCCGCGTTTTTGCTCTTGACGGATGGCCGCGGCGACGATTCCCATGGCATCGACATCGAGACCAGAATCGATCTCATCGAGGATGGCGATCCGCGGAGCCAAAAGCTTCATCTGCAGCATCTCGTTGCGTTTTTTCTCGCCGCCGGAAAACCCTTCGTTGAGATTCCGCTTGCTCATCTCAAAGGGGATGCCCATATCGGAATAGGCCTTCTGCAAAGCGTTATAAAACTCGAAAAGGCTAAGGGGTTTTTGCCGGTGGGCGTTGATGGCGGCCTTCAAAAAATCGGCGCTGTTGAGGCCGGGAATCTCGCTCGGATATTGCATGGCGAGGAAAAGACCGGCCAAACTCCGTTTATCCGGCGTCAAAGACAGAATATCCCGTCCTTCGAAAACGACGGATCCCTCCGTGACGGCATAGGCGGGGTTCCCCATGATCGCGGCCAAAAGCGTGCTCTTGCCATGACCGTTGGGTCCCAATAAGGCTAACGTCTCGCCTTCCTTGACCTCGAGATCGACTCCTCGGAGGATCTCGTTTCCTTTGACGCTGACGTGAAGATTTTGGATTGTTAGTGTCGCCATGTTTCCTCCCCGAAGCGTCCCTATTCTAATGCTCAGCCGATATTGGCGCAAACGATACGATTATTAGTATATAGAGTTAATCGTAACACGCGTGCGCACGCGTTAAACTTTGTGTTGCACCCATTCTCTTTAGAGAATAGACTTATCTCGCAATATTTAGCGCAAGGAGGAACGAGTCCACACGTATGAAGAAGAATAAGAAATGCGCACTCGGACTAGTAGCATTGCTTGCAGCCGTTGCGGGTTTATCGGCCTGCAACGCCGCGACCGCCAGCGACAATGGCGCCGTTTTTACGTATACGGACGCCCAAGGCAACCGTATCAGCTACTCGGCCGAAGATTTACTCAATGATTACCGGAAAACCGGCAGTTCATTAAGTACCGAATTTGATAAAATCTACGAAGTTCTAGTCCGCCATTATTATGACACCGTCGGCGGAACCACGCTGGCCAACCTTAAGGCCAAAGCCACGTCCGATGTCTTGGGCGATAAGCAAAAAGCTCAAAAGAACGCCGGCTCCAACAGCACCACTTACGAAGTGGAGTGGGAGAAGATTCTGACTTCCGACAGCTGCAAGAACATCGATGATCTTTACCAATACCATCTTTATGATGATGAAAAGACCCAGTTCCAAGATGATATCTATCTTACTTTCGGCACCGGCGACAACGGCGTCAACGGCCTCGAAGCCATGAGAGATGGCGAATACACCGAAAATGGCAAAACCACCCAAGCTTTCCCTTTCTCCGCCGATTGGGGTTCCAAAAACGAAGGCTGGCTTTTGGATCAGATGCCTTATCACACCCGTCACATCTTACTGAAATTCGCTTCGGGCAAAGCCAATGAATTCACCCAAGACAAAATCGGCGAATCCACGACCGCCGGCGAAGGCGGCGAAACCACCAAGCTCGCGGATGTCGTTCTGCAGCTTGCCGGCGCCAAGATCGGCGATAGCGGCGTCTTAACGAGCGTAGCCGATAGCAACCGCTGGACTTTTGGCACTCTGGCCAAACAATACTCCGATGATTCCACGAGCGCGGCCGCCTATGGCGACAACGGAATCGTGACGAAGGTCATGTCTTCAAATGACCTCATTCACGAATACAAGCTCGGGATCTATGCTTTCGATTCGCTTTACAATCAGCGCGAGGCCACTTCAACCTATGGAGCGGCCAACGCTTATCGTCTCCAACCGGGCTTAGTGGAAGGAGCCGCTTCCGCAAGCGCCGTCGATAGCACGCAAACGTTGACCGACAGCAACACGACCGTCAACCAGTTCTTCAAGAACAAAGGCGTCGGCCAGATTCCGTTTGGCGCCGCTTTGGCGCTTCTCGATAACGCCAATGTCATCAAGGACGTCAACGGCAACGTCGTCAACGAGGGCAACGAGGCTTTCTATCCCCGCAACATCATCTACAACAAGTATTTCAACCAGCATAACGTCTGCGTCATCACCCCGAACGCGATTCAGATGAATGCCACCTCTCCCGAAAAGGACGCTTCGACTCTGACAGCGGCCAACGCGGCCGCCAACGTGGCCAGCGGGCAATACGTCACCTCCGAAAACTTCAACGGCGTTTATAGCGCTCAGTTCGGAAACCTTCCGGGTTTCAAGATCAATACCACCAACGTTCTCCCGTCTTTCTCCAATAACGTCTTGACCGATAGCGATGGCCAAGTCGTCTTGGCGGTCCGAGGCGGCTCCGGAACTTCTTATCAAGGCATCTTCTTCATCACGATCCAGCGCAGCGCCCTTTCGCAATATGGCATCATCTCTGACGGAAACAAGTACAAAGAAGCCGCAGAAACCGATGTCAAGAGCAACGGCGTTTACACTGTCGACTCGCCTTCGATCAACGACTATTACACCGTCTCCACCCCGAATTCCACCTCGGGCAAGTATCCGACTTACACGACCTCTGGCACCGCCACGGCCATGACGACTTTCGTCAACTTCAACAAGCAGCAGAGTTCCGATTGGACCACTCGCAGCGGCACCATCACGGCGGCCATTAAGGCCTTTAACACCTCGCTCTCCACTTATCAGTTCCAGATGCTCTACGAAAGCGGATCCATCGCGTTCAACGATGCCTCGCTCAAGAGCGAGCTCGAGAACTATTCCACGACCAAACGGCAGTCCGATAAGGATGACGCCTTCACGACGTGGGCCAAGGGCTGGAAAGAATACGCCGAGCTCATCGAAGCTCAGGATCAGGCCCGGTCTCAAGGCGCCTCGACGATGACGGGCAGCCTCTTAAGCGAGGTCTGCGCGGTCGGTTATGGGGACCCCGTCAAATTGACGCACCCAGAGCTTTGGGAAAAGGGAGGAGCGTGCTATTATGCGACAAAATAAAGGAAAGCTGATGCTTCGCCTGGGCGCGGCCGCCGTGGCCGTGGCCGTTCTCGCCGGATGCGGCACCATCCAAGCGGAGCCGACCTCCAGTGTCTATAACGAAGACCTCCTCAACTTCAGCGATGGCTCGACCGTCGAGCACAACACGCTGAGCCGGATTTACGATGCCCTCGTCACCGAAGGCGACACCAACTCCGCCAAGGTCCTCGACAATGTCCTTTATATCTACAGCCAGTCGATTTACGGGCCCTTCTTCGATGTGGCCGCCGCGGATAATGGCGGAACGGCCGTCAAAGGCCTCAAGACCGTCGTCGAAGAATATCTCTCCGACAACACCAAGACCACCGATATCGATGCTTTCGCGGCCTCTTACAAGGTTTACAAAGCCACCGATGCGACGGCCGCCCATACGCGGGTCAACGTCGTTAATTTCTATAACGAAGTGATGTTCCGCATCAACACCGTTTTCTATGGCTACGTCACCAATACGAGCTATCAGTATCGGAGCCAATTCCAGGAAAAGCTCTTCTATGACGCTCAGGTGAAGAGCTATTACGATTTGGCCAAGGTGGCCGAAAACGGCGGAGACGTCTTTTCTTCCGAATATGTCCAAGTCGAAGGTTCCTTCCGCTTGACGGGGGACGAGTCCATCGATTCCGTTTCCATGGCCAAGTATTTCACGAACCTGTTCTATACCTATCAGAACTACATCGAGATCACCGTCCTCCCCGACATTTATCGGAACGAATTGACCTCCCAGTATCTTTATGGCGAAAACTTTGGCACGCTGAGGATGACTTCGTCCCGCAAAGTCGATTACATCAAATTGGCGGAAAACGGCCAGTATTCCTATTCCGTTCTGAACCTGATGAAAGCTTACTGCAGCGAGGTCATCACCAAGGGTTTGACCGAGAGTTATGGCTTCCCCTTCCTCAACGCCCTGTACAAAGGCACCTCCGCTGAATACATCGCCAACCTCCCCGCCGCCGATCGGGCGGCCGCCACAGCCAAGGCGAATACGATCTATGGCGAGGCCGGCTGGACCACGTCCTCCGTCACCGTCGGTTCCACGGTTTTCAGCACCTACGCCCAGTCATCCCTCGGCACGATCATCACGAGCTACAACAAGCTCAAAGACAACCGTTTCGATGATGATGCGACCGTGCGGAACGATTTCACCGGCACCGGCGCCTATACGGTGGAAACGGGCTTCGATATCAAATACCAATCGCTTCTTTCGACGGATGCTTCGGCCCATGGCTGGTATATCGCCGGCGGGCTTGATGCCTTGCCCTCCAGCCTTAAGGATCGGGCGTTCCTCGTCCAAGTCGCCAATGAGGTCGATTCCGTCAGCGACACGGCGGTTCATGAGCTTCAGTATGGCTGGTACGTGGGAGGCAGTTATTACCTCACCCCCGCCAACTACGAAACCAGCACCGCTTATCCGTATCTCGTGACGGATGGCACCAACTACTACATCGTCAAAGTCGAGGAGGCCGTCAAAGCCGCGAAGATCACGGTTTCGGCTTCCGCCGATTCGCCCTATTACGACAAAGTCCGGGGCACTTATGGCGTGGCTCAGGAAATCGCTCGCAAAGTCGCCTATTCCCTCTCTTCCAGCGATACCTGGAAGAAAGCGGCCAAGACCTACTTCGTGAACGAGATGGCCCTCATCTACCACGACACCTACGTTTACAACTACTTCAAGACGACGTTCCCGGATCTCTTTGACTGAGACGCCGCGGCGATGGTTATAATGAAAGGGTGGCCCAAAGCCACCCTTTCTTCATTTTAAGGAGCCCATAACCATGAAAGACATTTTCTGCCAGATCATCGCGGGGGAGATCCCTTCCGTCAAAGTCTACGAGGACGATGACGTCTTGGCCATCCTCGACATTTCCCAGACGACGCGGGGGCACGCCCTGGTGATGGCCAAAAAGCATTACGACAGCTTCCTCGACTGCCCCGCCGAGACCATGCATAAGGTCTACGACGTGGCCCAGCGCTTGGGCCAGGCCGAAATGGCGGTCTTGGGGGCCAAAGGGGTCAACATCCTGACCAACGTCGGGGAGACGGCCGGGCAAAGCGTGTCCCACTTCCACGTCCATGTGATCCCCCGCTACGTCAAAGGCGAAGGCGGGTTCCAATTGACGATGACGGCCTCCCAATACGACAAGAAGCAGCTGCCCTTATTGGCCAAGGAAATCCACGACGAAATCAAGAAGTGAGCGCGCGAAGCCCCGAAATCTCCTCCCAGGGCTTCTTTTTTAAGGTTATTTTTTACAAAAGACCGGAGATTCCCTGAGGCGAGCCCCTTTGGCGGAGTGTTTAATAAGCCCCGTCTGTAAGCGCTTCCACAAAACCTCAAACCCGTGCTATATTGGTGGTGCGAGAGAAGGAAGCATTCCCTCCCGCCTCCCGCTTAAACAGGTCGGTATGGCAGTTCCTGACGTGGCGGCTGATCGGATGGGCCGATGAAGAGCAAATCAGGAATCGCTAGACGAAAGGAAATCATCCCAATCCGGTGGATCGGGGTGATTTTCATTTTGAGAAGGCCTCGAGCGGGAAATCCACTTCGATCCGGGTCCCCTCGCCCAGCTCCGAATGGAGGCTGATCGTGGCTTTGTATAAGGAAGCGATGTGCTTGACGATCGATAAGCCGAGGCCGGTCCCCCCGTTTTCGCGGCTCCGGGATTTATCGACCCGGTAAAAGCGTTCGAAAACCCGGTCCTGGTCTTTCTTGGCGATCCCGATCCCATCATCCTCCACCACCACCGCGTTCGGGCTCAAAGCGACCGCGGCGTGGCCGCCTTCATGGTTGTACTTGATGGCGTTCTCAAGGAGATTCCGGATCAAGGAATAAGCGTCTTCTTTGGTGATCGCGATTCTGGCGTCCCCGCTCGCGGCGATGGCCACTTTCTTCTCGGCGGCCAAGGGCGAGAGCTCCTGGAGGATCTCGGCCACCACCGGGCGGAGATCCAAAGGCGAGGGATGGGCGCTTTCGCGGTGCTCCAGCTCGCTCAGGGAGAGCATATCGACGATGAGCGAAAGCATGCGGGCGCTTTCTTTCTCGATCTCCTCGCAATAGGGCTTGATCGCCTCATCGGTGGTCTTGAGCTCGATCATCTCGTTGAAGCCCTTGATCGAGGTGAGCGGGGTCTTCAGCTCGTGGGAGGCCGCGGCGAAGAAATCCCTCCGCGTGTCCTCGCTCTCCTTCTCGGCGGTGATGTCCGTGAGGACGATGAGGAGCAAGGAGGCGGCGAAGGTCATCGAGCAAAGGTAATGGCGCCCTTCGCCCTCGTATTCCCGAAGCAGGGGCTTCTGCGAGGCGGCGACCGCCTTGATCGAGGCCAGGAAGCCCTCGTTCTCGGTCAAGGAAAGATAACTCTTGCCTTCGCCGTTAGAAAGCCCGAAGACTTTCGAAGCCACGGGGTTGAGGAGCACGATCCGGAGTTCCGGGTCGAGGGCCACGATGGCGTCGTTGACGCTGTCGAGGATGAGGTTGAGCTTCACCTTCTCTTCGTCGAGGGAGGACAAGGTCCCGCTCAGATTCGTCGAGAGGGTGAAGATCTCCGCCATGATGGCGTTCAGCTCGGGGTCGTGGGAGGTCACCTCTTCTTTGACGTAACGCCCCTCCGAAATGGTCTCCAGGCTCTTTTTGATCGATTTCAGCGGTTTTAAAGCCAAAGAGGAGAAATAGAACGAGAGGGCGATCGAAACGGCCAGGGAGGCCGCCAGAATGAGCACCATCCAAGGCAGATACCCCGTGAGATAGCTGTCCAAAGAGGACAGGGTCAGGGCCATCCGGATGAAGACATAGCCCTTCGGATCGGTGGCGCTATTGGTTTCTTCGGCGTAATAGAGCATGTCCACCCCCAAGGTCGAGGAGGAGCGGATCACGACCGCGCTATGGCCGGCCAAACAATCCTGGATCTCTTCCCGGGACAGATGGTTTTCCATCGTCGAGACATCGCTGACTTTGCTGTCCAAGCGAACGGTCCCGTCGCTCGCCACAATGGTCTCCCGGACATCGGAATCCTTGATCACGAGCGAGGTCGCGCTGTCGCTATAGCCCGTGGCATAGGCATCGGTGAGGCGCATGAGATTCGTCTCGGCCTCGCCCAGAATCGTGTTCCGCGTGAAGACGATGCCGACCGCGAAAAGCACGACCAAAGCCACGGTCACGATCAGCGAATTGATCCAGATCAGCTTCTTTTTCATCTCAGGATATAGCCCACGCCTCGGATCGTGGCGATCGTCAGGCTCGAACCCGCCAGCTTTTTCCTTAAATGCAGAACGTGGATGTCGAGGGTCCGGGTCTCGAGTTCCTCGTTGATCCCCCAAACGAGGGAAAGGAGCCGCTCCTTGGTGAGGGCCTTCTCGGGGGCGGAGGCGAAGGTCTTCAAGAGCTCATATTCCTTTTTGGAGAGCGGGAGGGGCTGCCCTTTCAGGGTCGCCGTATGGGTCTCTTCGTCGATCACGAGTTCTTTGTAGGCGATCTTGTCGGCGGCGGAAGGATTGCCTTTTCGGAGGTTGGCGTTGATCCGGGCGACGAGCTCCAGGACCCCGAAGGGCTTGGCGAGATAGTCGCTGGCCCCGAGATTGAGGCCTTTGACCTTATCCAGCTCCTCGCCTTTGGCGGACACCACGATCACGGGGATATTCTGATAATTCCGGTCTTTTTTGAGGTCGCCGAGGATCGAGAAGCCATCTTCCCCCTCGAGCATGATGTCAAGGAGGATCAACGCGGGCTTTTTCTCCCGGAGGGCCAGGAAAAGCTCTTTTCCGCCAGGGAGGGTTTTCGCCTCGAAATCCCCTAAGGGCAAGGCCGCTTCGTACAATTTGCGGATGCTGGCTTCGTCGTCGACCGCGTAAATGAGGGGCTTGCTCATATCAACTCATACTATGGGTTCCCGTCAGGGAATAATCAACCCATTCCCCGATGTTGACCGCATGGTCCCCGATGCGCTCCAAATACTTGGCGATCATCATGAAGATGATGGCCTGATCGGCGTTTTCCTGTTTCTGCTTGATGAGGACGATCAGCTCTTTTTTGATCGAGAGGAAGAGATCGTCGACCTTGTCGTCGTCCCGGGCCAAGGTCCGCGCCGAGGCCACGTCCTCGTTGACGAAGTCCCGGACGGCTTTATGGACCATCGCGATGACGTATTGGCCCATGAGCGGCAGATGGATGATCTCCTTGATGTAAGGCTCGTCGGGGAAGGCCACGATCTCCTCGGCGATGTCCACCGCGTAATCCCCGATCCGCTCGAGGTCGGTGATCATCTTGAGGGCGGACGAGATCCTGAGGAAATCCCCGGCCACCGGCTGATCGAGGAGAAGAATCCGGAAGGATTGGTCCTCGATCTCCTTGTCGAGGCGGTCGATCTCCTGGTCCCCCTCGATGACTTTCTGGGCCAGGGCCTTGTCGCGCGTTTTAAGGGCCTCCATCGTCTGGTCGATGGCTTCCTCGGCGAGATAGCTCATCTTCGTGAGCTTCTCGAGGGCGCTCCCGATCTCCCGGTCGAATCTTCTTTGCTCTGCCATGGTTTTATCCAAACCTCCCCGTTATGTAGTTCTCCGTCCTTTTATCCGTGGGCCGGCGGAACATATCCTCGGTGGTCCCTGACTCGACGATCTCCCCGAGGAGGAAGAAGGCGGTCGTGTCCGCGATGCGGGCGGCTTGCTGGAGATTATGGGTCACGATGACGATGGTCACCGCGGACTTCAAGGTGGCGAGGAGATCCTCGATCTTGGCGGTCGAAATGGGGTCGAGGGCGCTCGTGGGCTCATCGAGGAGCAGGATCTGGGGCGAGGCCGCCAGGGCCCGGGCGATGCAAAGTCGCTGCTGCTGGCCCCCGGACAAGGCTAAGGCGCTCTCCCTCAGCCTATCCTTCACCTCCTCGAAAATCGAGGCCTGGCGCAAGCTGGCGATCACGATGGCGTCCAGCTCCTCTTTCTTCCTTATCCCGAACGTCCGGGGGGCGAAGGCGATGTTGTCGTAGATCGACATCGGGAAGGGATTGGGCTTCTGGAAGACCATGCCCACCCGTTTCCGGAGCAGGCTCACATCCATCGCCTTGGCGTAGATGTCGACCCCGCCGATCCGGACCTGGCCCTCGAGATGGCAGCCCGGGATGAGGTCGTTCATGCGGTTGAGGGTGCGTAGGAAAGTGCTTTTGCCACAGCCCGATGGCCCGATCAGGGCCGTCACTTCCTGGGCTTTGACCTTGAGGTTCACCTTTTTGAGGGCCTCAAAAGGCCCGTAGTGGAGCGACAGATCCTTCGCCTCGAGGGCGGAGGAAGGGAAGGCCCAATCAAGACTGTCCATGGAGACCCTTCTTTCTTTCGAAAAGACGCGCCAAGAGGAAGGCGAGAAGGTTGAGCGAAAGGACGAAGAGGAGCAGCACGACGGCCGTGGCGCTGGCTTCCTCGGGATAGCCAAAGGAGGCGAAATAGTAGATATCGAGGGCCAAGGAGGTCCCGGCCGATAAGGGGCTCACCGGGACGATGTTGACGACCATCCCCACCGTCATGATGAGGACCGCCGATTCGCTGACCACCCGCCCCATCGCGAGGATGAGCGAGGTCAGGATCCCTTCGGAGGCGCTCGGGAGGACAACCGCGAAGATCGTCCTCACCTTGCCGGCCCCGAGGGCGTAGGACCCCTCCCGGATCGCCATCGGGACCGATAAGAGGCTTTCTTCGGTGCTTCTCACAATCAGCGGAAGAATCATGATGGCGAGGGTGAGGCCGCCCCCGAGGAGGGAATAGCCCCAGCCACAGGCCACCACGAAGACGAGGTAGCCGAATAAGCCATATACGATCGAAGGGATGCCGGCGAGGGTCTCGGTGGCGAGGCGGATGCAGCGGATGAGCCAGAAATCCCGCTCGGCGTATTCGGACAAGAAGATGGCGCTGGCGATCCCGATCGGGGCCGCCACCCCCACGGCAATGACGATAAGCTCCAGGGTCCCGAGGAAGGCCGGCCAAATCGAAGGGCTGGCGCCATATTTCCCAAAAAGGAGCTGGAAGGTGAGGTTCCCGGTCCCCCGGATGAGAACGAAGAGGACGATGGAGACGAGGGCCACGAGCGAGACCCCCAAAGCCACCATCGAGGCGATTTTGAGGGAGGCGAAGAAATTCCGGGAGCGCCGGAAGGCCCTGAGATCAGACATGCCCGCTCTCCTTTCCCCTAAGGAAGCTGAAACTGAGGTTGAGGATCAGGGCGAAGACGAAAAGGACGACCCCGGTGGCCACGAGGGCGCTTAAGGCATCGGAGGTGAGCTCGCTGGCCCCCATCGCGATATTGGCGGTCAAGGTCCGGACGGATTCGGTCAAGGACACCGGAAGCTGAGGGGAGCCCCCGATCACCATGATGACGGCCATGGTCTCGCCTAAGGCCCGCCCAGACGAGAGGACCAAACCCGCGAAGATGCCGCTTTTGGCGGCCGGCAGGACGATTTTGAAGGTGGCCTCCTCGCGCGAGGCCCCGAGGGCCAGCGCCCCTTCGTAATAGAGCGGGCTAACGGCCTTGAGGGCGTCGTAGGAGACGCTCACCATCGTCGGGAGGATCATGATCGAAAGAACGAGGGAGGCCGCGAGAATCCCATAGCCCATCCCGTTCGTGGAGACGTAATCCCGGATGAAGGGGACGATGACGATAAGGCCGAATAAGCCATAGATGACCGAGGGGATGCCCGCCAGAAGGTCAATGAGCCAGCGTAGGGGCGTGACGAAGCGGGACGGCACGAAGCGGAAGAGGCAGATGGCGGCCAATAAGCCGATGCTGGCGCCGATCGCCACGGATAAAGCCGTCACGTAGAGGGTGGTCAGGACCATCGCGAAGACCCCATATTGGGGAATGGTGGCCAAAGGCGCCCAAGTCGTCGAGAAAAAGAACGAAAAGAAACCGACTTTGGCGATGAAAGGGATCCCGCTCGCGAAAAGGTAGGCGATGATGGCCCCCAACGCCAAAAGCGAAAAAGCGGCCGAAAGGAAGAAGAGCCCTTTCATCGCCTTCTCGCGGAACGTCCGATAGCGGAGCGACGAGGTGGGCATTTAGGCGCTCATGAGCTGCGACCAGGTCTTGATCTTGGTCGCGTCGCTTTCCGTGTTGTCGTAGATGTTCTTGAGCTCGGTTTTGGAAACGCTCGTCAGGGGGTTCGAAGGGTTGACGATGACGGCGATGCCGTCTTTGGCCACGATCGAGGAGACGCAATCGGGGGCTTTCGTCGCATCGAACTCCGCGCTGATCATGCCAAAGGCGGAAACGCCGTTCTCGGCGTTCGTATAGCCCGTCCCGGTGCCGCCGCCGCTCACCTCCACGGTCACATGGGCTTGGGAGGCCTCGTATTGGGCGGCCAATAAAATCATGAGGGGCTGCAAGGAGGTTGATCCCGAGACCTCGATGGTCCCTGAGAGGCTCCCATTAGCCGTATACGCCGTGGCCGCGTCGGTAAGGGAGACGTAGCCATTGTTGGAGATGATGGTTTGGGCATCGCTGCTCTTCAGGAAAGTGAGATAGGAAGCGTCCAAAGCCGAAGAAGAAACGGGGGCCGCCTTATAGATAACGCTTAAAGGCCGCGAAATCGCATAAGTCCCGGATTTAATGTTGGCGGTCGTCGCTTCGACCCCGTCGACTTCGAGTTTCTTGACGTCCGAGGTGACATAGCCCAAGGAATCATAAGCGAGGGCGTAGTAATTGCCGGCCACTTCTTGCATGACCGCGGCCGTCCCGGTGGCCACCACCACATTGGAGACGTCGGACTGGCCTTTGAGGCCGATCAATTCCATGAAGGCGGATTTGGTGCCGCTCCCATCCTCGCGGGTGGTGACGCTGATGGATTTGGAAGAATCAAACGATTTCGCGCCGCAAGCAGCCAAAATCCCGATAAAGCCCAAGGTTAAGGCAAATTTGGCAATTTTTTTTCTCATTTTTCTCTTATTTCCCTTTTTACCCCTTCACTATCGGGGATAAAAGAAAAAAGCACCACCAACCCGTTGTAAGCAAATTGCAAAAGTTTTGCAAAAAGTCCGATGGGATAAAGCTGCTGAGGCTTCAAAACAGCCGGGGGCCAAAAAGGGGATTCCGGAGAGCATCAGCCGAAATAGAGTTCCGGCGCTGAATGGCTTAAATTAGGTTAGAAACTTTATTTGGCATCACTTAGCTTTGAAGCGGCGGTGAGAACAGAGATAAAGTCCGAAATAAAAGCCTGGAACCATTGAATCAGTTCGATGATCAGCTTAGGGAGAAAACCGCGCTTTCGGAGGAACTGGATTGCTTTGACGCTTGGGCCATCTCGCCCGCTAAAGCGACGATGCTTTGGGCCCTTCCCTCGTCCAAAAGAACCTTTCGGTCGACCTCGCAGGAATCCCAAAGATGGTCCCAGTCAGCAAACTTAAGATATCCTTCGAGAAGGCCGCTCAGAAAATAGACGCCGAAGCTCGAGCCCTCGCTCGAGGAATCGACGCGAAAGTAAAAGACCCATCCGCCCAGATCAGGGTTCCGATCTACATCCCCTTCTTTGAGAAGCCCATCGTCGAGCAAGGCTCCTAATGATCCGGCCCCATCATCGAAAAGTTCTTTGGACCCGTATTCGGGAAGCGCGAATGTATTGTGACCTTCGTTCGTTTTTTCCGTTTCGAGAAACGCCGCGACGGTGCATTTCTCATCGAGGTTCGTCCGGCAAACCTCGGCATCGTCCATGCAAGATGTGAGAAGCGGAAGAGCCAAAACCGCAAGCAGGATTTTCGCTTTCATAACGATATCTCCAGGCTTTCGCCGGCGTTTGAAGCGACATAAACTACAAAACTCTTAGCCAAATAATAACGAATGTCTTTATCTGGGTTATGTGTGCCTGAGTATCCTTTCATTATCGCAAACTTAACTGAAGAGTAAATGTCGCTGGCCAGTTCTTCGACCGTGCCATCGTCTTTCAAATTCAAAGCAAGGAGGTTAAAAGCCATTTTCTCAAACTTGCCCGCTGAACCGTTGGAGCATTCACACCAATTGTCGGAAGGGACATTGGTTAAGAATTCTATGAATCGGTTTTGCGGATTCGCTTCTAAATGCGAATAGTAATCCTCCATGGCATCCGATATTGCTTCGCTTGAAACGTCAAGATATCCTTTCGCGATTGAGAAGGAATCGAGATCGGCGGAAAAATCGCTGTATGAAAAAGAACCATTTTCCCTCGACAAAGTTTGCGAAAAATCAAAAGAAGAAAGATCGGTAGGGAAATCGTCATTTTTGTCTCGTAAATATTGAAGAGCGTTCGCCTCCTGCTGAAGGTCTCCTGCCCACGAAACCAAATCCCTGACGAAGCTCGTCTGAGAGGTTACGCCAACGGAGATATCACCAACGGAAACAAGGGCAGCCCCCGTATCGCCATAAACGCCATCGAGGCTGGCGAAAAAATGAGGAAGATCGATAGAGTGGGAGTGGTCGAGGGGGTCGATAAGAAACGAAATTTGCCATGATTCCCCGCTATTAAGAGCCCTATGGTCATAGGAATTATATAAACTTGGCTTGACGAATGAACGAAAATAGTTATACAGAGAAAGGCCATGTGAATTAACTTGGTCCTCGGCGGTAATGAATTTCCTTCCGATGTCCCCAGCGACTCTTGTCCATTCATCGTTTGAAGAATAAGTGTAGTTGTCCGAAAAGGAACGAACGTATCCCAAAACGGTGTTTCTTTCATCGAGCGTTTTGTAGGAGCCCACATTCGCGTCTTTCCCCAACTGCTTCATCATGAATATCAAGGAATCCACATCGTTGCGAATCTGCCGGATTGCGATGATTTTCCCGTAATTATGGGATGCGGTGTAGTAATAGTCGTAATGCGGCTGGCTGCCGTCGAGCCAAAACCTGGTATTGACGGTTCGACCGGCTTTCTCCACGATGTCGACATTGGCGGGATTAATATCGATCTCGGTCGCCTGGGAGACGTCCTCGACCTCAGCAAAGTGGCCCAGAACCTCGGATTGCGAGCTGGTTCCGGTCGGAACACAAAGCGCGCTTGCGACGATCGGATATACGAAAATCAAAGGAATCACTTTTTGCCTCTCGAATTCAAAATAGAAGCGAAAATCCGTTTCGTAAAGCGACTTTCGCAAATCACTCTAGGTTAAATGCGGTCGTTTCGACCATCCTCACGAGAAAACCGAAATAATGCATTTTAGAAGGTGGCGAAGATCCAGTGCTTGCGATAAAAAAGAGGCGCAGATCTAGGATCCGCCTTTGACATGGGCCCATTGCTTTCTCACCGGCGATTTCGAGGGCGCGCGTTCTTTACTGGATCAAGACCCCGATGGTTCAGCTCCGGCTTGCCAAAAGGGGCCGAAGCGAGGCGATGACTTCGGCCAAAAGGGGGCTTCCGGGACAAAAATGACCTTTCTTTCCCCCTTACCCAAAAAGAAATCATTCGGTTTGTCCTCCACGAAAGCGACCACGAGCTCATTTTTAAGCACGGCGCCCAGTCTCTCGCTGCCCTTCACAATCACGGAAAGAAAAAACCAACCAACGTTTTAGATAAGATAAGGCGCCAGCCGAGGAAAAACGGCCTTTTTGACCGATGATAGGATCTTGGCGGCCTCCGAGGAGCGGATCAAGGCTTTTTTAGCCACGGCTTTGATGTCGGCTTCGCTCGGCAAGCCCGTACCATTCACCATCATCTCATGCTCTTTTTTGCCTAAAGGCGGGGTGAGATCATAAGACGGCGACAGACGATACCGCTTCGCCATCTCATCGTAGAGGAACGAGAAATTCTTCGCGTGGTCGTCGACGTTTTGGGCTTCGACGTTAAAGCACAGGACCCGAAAGGCTTTTTCCACTTCGTTAGGATCCTGTGTCAAGGCCGAGACGAGTTCCAAAAACCCAAGATAATCCAGGCACGGAATGGTGGGCGAGATATCCAATAAGCCCCCAAGCGACAAGACATGGACCCGCCCCTCTGGCGTCCGATCAAAGCGCTCTGAGCCAAAATACCCTGGGCCGAGCGCTGAGGGGAACAGGCGATGGAGCGGAATCTCTATCCCCGCTTCCGCGGCCGCCTCGTTATAAGCGAATTCCATCGCCCCGATCTCCGGAGGATCGTAACGCAAAGGGAATTTCACGATCCATTCTTTTCCATCGATCGTCAGATGGACTTTGGGCCGGGCCCCGCCGCTCGAGCCACCTAAGCGAAAGATCTCGTCGAAATCCGCCATGCCGTTTTGACTCACGAGATCGCAATCGTGCCGAAGCGCGTCAAAGTCGACTTTTTCGGAAGGGTCGTCATCGAAAAAATTCGGCTCGTAGGTCAAGCCCCCCAAACCCGTCGGCGAAAGAAGGGAAAGCCGCGTCAAAGCGGTGATCTTATTCGGATCCAAACCGTTTTTAGCTAAAAACCGATCGGTGAGCAGGCGTCCCCAGCCATCTGGCAGCGAATCTCCGAAAACTCCGAAAAGGCCGCCGAAATAGTCGTTTTTCGGAATAAAGACTTCTTGCTTTAAGGGCAGCGAAAGCGGGGAGATCGAAAAGCCTGCCAGAAGCCAGGAGGGGGCGTAAGCGAAAGCCACCTTGCCGTTAGGAAGAGCCGCCAAGGTCCCGACGGGGCTTCCCTTAAAGAAGACATCGACCTTCTCAAGATTTCCGCTGATCACGGATCACGTCCTCGATGGAGTCATAGGTTTTTGTGGAAAAAACCGCGTCGAAATCGGAAAGGGCGTCTAAGACCTTGGCGATGGCCAAAAGCGATAAAAGCGAGATTTCGCCAGTTCTTTCGAAACGTTTGAGAGAGCCATAACTCACGCCGGACGCTTTCGCGAGGGCGACCTGGGTCAGATGCTTTTTCTTCCGCCGTTTCTTCTCCTTGGCCGCCAACGAAAAAAGCACGCTATTGGGCGTTTCGAGGCCGGTGAGATCAAAAAGATCCAATGCTTTTCTCATGGATAATATATTATCCTTTTTTGCCTTATAACAAAAGAATAGACAATAGGTTATCCAGAATCATCCCTTACTCTTTTTTGTCGCTCATCGTATAGAGGGGCAGATAGAAATAGCGATCGTCCATCGTCAGGATCTTCTGGGTCCATTCCCCGGGTTTCACGCCTTGGTAGGCCTTATCGAGGATGTTCATCTTGGCGTCGAAGTCATCGATGGCGGAAAGCGCCAGCGCCTCGCGGGTCTCGGGCAGGACCGGGGAGCCGAATTCCGGCTTGTTGTGATGGGATAAGACCATATGCTCCATGACCGCGGGGATCTCGCCTACGAGTCCTAATGCATCGGCGGCTTCTTTGACTTCCGCCTGCATGATCGAGATGTGACCCAGTAGACGCCCGTCAAGGGTGAACTTCGTGGCGACGGGCCCGGATAATTCGATGGTCTTCCCGATGTCGTGGATGAGGGCCCCGGCGACGAGGACGTCGCGGTTGAGCGAGGGATAGAGACGGCACAGCGCCTCGGCGTCGTCCGCCATGCAGAGAGAATGATAAAGAAGGCCGGAGGCGAAAGCGTGGTGATTCCGCACCGCGGCCGGATAATTCACATAGGAATCGTAGTGTTTCTTGACCAGGTATTCGGTGAGTTTTTTGACGTCCGGGTTTTTAAGGGAAGCCAGGTAGCCATCGAGTTTCTTGATCAGCTCGGCCTTGGGCACCGGAGCCGAGGGGATGAAGCGCGTGAAGTCGATGCTCTCCTGGGGCAGGGCTTCCCCGCTCAGGATCTTCAATTGGAGGATGTTCTTATAGGAGATGACCTCCGCTTCGACGGCCACGATGTTGCCGGGGACGAAGGTGTCGTTATCCGCCTCCTCGACGTCCCATTTCTTGGCGTCCAAGGTTCCCGAGGCGTCTTGCAGGGTGATGGTGAGATAACTCCTTGAATTCGCCGTCACGCCTTTGGCGACGCCGGCGACGAGAAACTGCGACTGGATGTGGTCTCCATCCACGAGTTCGGCAATGGTTTTCATAAGAATTCCTCCAAAGTGGCGCGAATGGCGCTGCTCTCATAACCTTTGGCGATGAGATAGGCGTAGCAATGGGCTTTTAAAGCATAACCCTTATACTTGCGGCCATAACGCTCAATCGTCTTCCGGACCAGGATTTTCAGGCTTTGGTTTTCCAGGGAAGGATCCCCCTTCAAGGCCGCCACCGCTTCATCGGCTTCGCTTCGCCCGTAGCCCCGCCGCGTCAGGGCGTCGAGGAGTTTGGCCTTCTTGGCTTTGAGGGGGAGGCGGGCGTATTTCCGCTCCAGCTCCGCAACGGCCTTTTGGGCGTTGGCCGCTTCTTCCTTGAAGACGAGTCTGGCGAGGATCGCCTCACTGAGGCACTTTTTGTAGCGGAGCTCGCTCAGGATCCGCTCTTTCCCGTAAAGCCGCCGTTCCTTCTCCTCTTGGTATTGGGTCGCAAAGCTCTCGTCATCGAGGAAGCCCGCCTGCTTGAGGCGGAAGAGGATCTCTTTGGGATCTTGGCCCTCTACGGCTTTCCGGATCAGCTTTTCTTTGACCTCGTGGGAGCTGTAGCAGCCTTTGGCGGCCAAGGACAAACCATATTCATAGAGGGATTCGCTCTTCGTGAGCGAGAGGAGATCCCGCATCTCCAGGGGGGCGACCGTTTTTCCGACGTAAAGGGGGTATTCGCTATAGACGTTCTTGGAAAGGACGAGTTTCCGCGAGCCGAAAAGAACCGCCATCTTGCCATTGCGGAGCGGCTTGATCGCGGTGATGCGATCACCAGTTTTTCTGGAGGGCCCGTTCATAAACCTCATGCACCTTTTCATAGAAGCGTTCCAGGGAATACGGCTCCAATCCTTTGGCAGCCTTGGCTTCGATCGCTTGGACTTGGGAGGGGGACAAGGCCAGGATGCCCGGCAGTTTGAGGGCGAAATCGGACTCATCGATGAAGAAGAAGCCGTTCTCCCCGTCTTTGATGGTGCCCAATAAGGAATCGTCGTAGCGGGCGAAAAGCAGCACCCCGCTGGCCATGGCCTCCATGAAGGTCAATCCCTGGGTCTCGGTGATCGAGGCGGAGACGAAGCAGTTCCCGAGCCGATAATAAAGCGGCACCTGATCCGGATCGACCGGGCCCGCGAAAAGCACGTGGCTTTGGAGCCCCAAGGTCTTAACCAGGGTCTTCAGCTCCTCCAAAGCCGGGCCCCCGCCGACGACGAGAAAAAGGGTCTTGAGGGCAGGCGAGGAGGCCAGATACTTGGCGTAGCCCCTTAAGCAAACGTCAAGGCTCTTTTCTTTGGCCACCCTCCCGAGCGAGAGGATGACATAGGTGTCGGGGGTGATCCCGAAGCTTTTTTTAAGGTCCGCGATCTTGCCTTCGTCCAGGGCTTTGGGCTCGAAAGCCCCGAAGTCGATGCCGGTCGGGATCACGTTAAGATAAGCGTCCACGCCGATCGAGCGCATGTATTCCTTGATCTTCTCCGAGGGGGTGATGAACTCATCGGCGGCCTTGGATTTGTAGCGCACATAGGTGCGGACCACCCCTTTGGCGGCCCGATCGAAATAGCCATGGGTCGCGTAATAGGTGTAATCCTCCATCATCGTGTGGAAGGTATAAACCGTCGGCAGGCGGAGCCGAGAGGCGGCGATGAAGCCGAACTGCCCCACGCCCCCATCGGTTTGGATATGGACCACGTCGGGCTTGAATTCCGTGAGGATCTTCATGGCCCCCGAATCGTAGATGCCGGTCAGGCGGTACCCATAAAGATGCTTCATCTTGAGGCCCTGGATGCGGACGATGTCCCCTTCTTGGGTCAGCTCCGCGTTATAGGGATTGGTGGTCACCACGAGAGCTTTGTCCCCATGGGCGGCGATCGTCCGATAAAGATTGCGGGCGCTCGTGGCCACGCCGTTGATCTCCGGCGGGTAGGTGTCCGTGAAGATGGCGACGTTCATAGGCCCACCCCCGGATCGCTCGGGCCGATGTCGCCGGCATCCGCGGCCCCATCGCCCTTTTTCTTTTTCTTGTCGAGGTCTTTCTTGCGGCGGGGAATCGGGGTCACGAGGCTGTCTCCCGTCTCATAGCCTTTTTCTCCCAAGGACGATAGGCGGTCCTGGATCTCTTTGCGGGATAGCTGCCGCGTTTCGTATAAGGTGTCGGAAGAGGCTTTGCGCTCATCGAAAGTCGCCAGCTGGAGATCGACGAAGGTCTGGCGGTTGGCATAGGTGTAGTTCTCTTTGGGGCGGCTGTGGTAAAGGGCGGCCACGAGCCCCGAGACGATGACGACCAGGTGGAAGGTGGCGACCCGCCACAGAATCTGGGCGGCCATGATGTTGGCGGAGCTGCTCCGGATGATGACGAGTCCGGAGGCGGTGACCTTTTGGCTCTCGACATAGAAATCCGAGAACATGGCGGTGAAAAACAGCTCGGAGACGCCGGCGCTGCCCGGAATCGGGATGAGGCCCGTCACCATCTGGTGGAAGGCCGAGCGGAAGCAGGCATCGAAAAAGCGGGAGATATTGAAGCCCTCGTCGACCCCGTAGGCGCTTAAGGCAAGCCCGGCGAAATACGGAACCGAGTAGCGGACGAAGAGGATCGCCAAGAAGATCAGGAAAATGAGGATGGTGACCGGGACGTTGGCCTGGAGACGCTTCAGCTCGATCTTGAAATTTTCGACCTGGACCCGCAGGTTCTCCCGCGTCTTGTCGGGGTCTTTGACGATTTTGAGCCGGGCCAAAGCGCTCACGATGTAGTGCATGATGAAATTATGGAATTTATGGGAATAGCTCATGAGGAAAAGCAAAGCGATGACCGAGAGGTTGAGGGCGAAGCCGGCGATGATGAGCGGCACCATCGGGATCTTGCCGTCCCATCCGAACAGTGAGAAACTCGGGATCTGGAAGCTCGTGATCGAGGAAATCGTCTTCCATTCGAAGATGATGGCGAGGACATCGAAGAAAATAAGAGCCACCTGATAAATGATGAACCACATCACCATGATCGAGGCGGCGTTAGAGACTTCGATCCCCTGCTTCTTGAGGGTATAGACCTGCATGACCTGGCCCCCGCTCGAGGCCGGCGTGACCGAGTTATAGAAAGCCCCCATCATGGAGCTCGCGACCCCTTGATGGAAATAGTAATGGCGGGTGTAGAGGCGGCAGAAAATCCAAATGATGAGGCCATCGAGAAGATAGCTGGAGATGACGAGCAGGGCGATGCAAAGGAGCCACCAGGGGTTGCAGCCGATCAACGCGGATCCGACGAGAGCGAAGCCGGCGGCGACATCGCCTTCGCCCGCCCCGTAGAAGGAGAAGAAAAGGGACAGGAAAGTGAGCGTGCAGACAAGCGCGATCGAGATGATGTATTGCTTGCTGAGTTTTTTCTTCTTCGGGGGGGCTGGGATCTCCGAAGCCAGGTTTTCGTTATCCATGTAACAAAATAAGCGCCGGTGACCGGCCTGTATATTCTACCAAATTTCGCTCACCCCGCGGTGCCCCGTATGGTGAGCGTGGAGAGCTCGGCGGGGCAATCGTGGCGAAAGGGGAAGTTATAGGAGACCCCGAGGCCCCGCGAAACGTAGAGGGAAAGGCCTTTTACCGGATAAAAGCCGGAGACATAGGGATTGAGGGGATCGTTGAAGACGGCCACCCCATTCATCACGACTTGGCCCCCGTGGGTGTGGCCGGAGAGCTGAACGTCATAGCCTTCCCCTTCGCTCAAGGCGGCGTAGCGAGGCCGATGGGCCAAGATGAGATTGACCTTGCTGGGGTCAGGGGCCCCCACCGCGGAAAGCTGGGCAGGCACATCGCCCTCGTATTCCCCGAAGCGGATCCCGAAAGCGCTCGGGGCCCCCGGATCGCGGATCCCGGTGAAGACGAGGCCGTTGCCAAGATCGACCCGCACGGCGTCGAGATCGATGGCCCCATGGGACAAAAAGAGGGAATGGCCGCGCTCGCTTAAGGCCTTAGGGGCGCTCCGCTCATGATTGCCGCTCACGAAATAGACGGGCGTGTTCCCCAAGGATGCCAGAAGCTGATCCAGCCGCGCGAAGTCGCTTTCGGAGGTATGGTCGTCGATCATATCGCCCGTGGAGACCACGGCGTCGGGCTTTTCGTCAGCGATGGCGGAGAGCAGATCGGCGTTCGCATAGGTCAAAGAATGATTGTGGAGATCCCCCAACTGACAGATCTTGAAGGAAAAGGAGGAAGCCAGCTTATCGGAGCGGTACTCGTCATGGCTGACGCTCAGCTCATCCGAGGAATCCCCGCTCCAATAAAGAAAAAAACCGCCGATGACGAGGAAAACAAGACTCACGGCCCGAATCAGGATTTTAAGGATTCTCACGGGGAGAAAAGATGATAGAGCCGGGGAAAGCTCAGATCATCTCCTCCGAATGCAGGAAATCGCTCCACTTCCCTTTCATCGGGGCGTAAACCAGGGCCTCGCCCGTATGGTTGGAAAGATAATAGAGATCAAAAAGGCTCGAGAGATCGCTCATCGTCAAAGCTTTGGGGTCGTTTCGCCCTAAGGCCGCGGCATAGAAAATCCCATCGAAGAAAAGATACTGCTCGCCGGCGGCCCTTGAGGCATACCACTTCCGCAAGAGATCCTTGGAGGCCGCGACCGCGAGAAAGGGCTCCTGGCCAAGGGCTCGAAGGGCCTCATCCAGGGTCAGGATCTTCTTTTTCGTGAGGTCGTAGCTTTCGTCGACGAGGAAGCGGGCCGCCAGGGTCCGGAAAATAACCTCCGGCTCTTTGGCCCAGCTGTCGTCGAAATAGGCCTCGATGATGGCTTTGTGGGTGACGCCGAGGAGCGACCCGCCCTTGGCTTCGGAGATGACTTTCTCATAGAGGGGTTCCCATTGCTTGCCGCGGGAGGCCCAGGCCCGCAATTCCAACAAAGCGTAGGCGCGGATCTCTTCTTCCAGGATCGGCAGGGTCAGCCGCTTTTGGAGGGCGTGCAAATCGGTTTTGAGGAGCTTGAGTTTCTCGGGGTCACTCAGCGGCTCCTCGTAAGCCCGAAAGAGGGTGGAATCAAAGGAAGGGTCGTCGTTGAGGACGAGGACCCCCGCCGCTTTGAGGCTTTCTCGGAAAGATAAAAAAGAAGCGAGATCCCGCTGGCTCTCGCCGAGCGTGGCGAAAGTCACCGCGGTCAGGGCTTTCTTCGACGAAAGATCCCCGCCTTGAGGGAGGGCGTCGCATAAGGAAATAACGGCCTTGGCTTCCATGGGTTAGTTTATTATACGGCGCTAAGCCTTTTGCGGCGCGGCCTTCTCGTCAACTTCTTCGACGGGTTCTTTGATGAAGAAAAGGAGGACGAATCCCACGACGCTGATCACCGACAGAGCGACGAAGACAAGGGGGTAGCCGGTGGCCCGGGACATATAGTCGAACAAAAGGTTCCCCAGCCCGGTGAGGAAATTGCACAAGGCGCCGCTGATGACGAGGGCCCGGGTCACCAGCCGATCGCCGACGATGCTATGCAAGAGCAAAACCCCGGAGACCAGCGAGAGGCCATTGGCGAGGCCCCGAATAAGGAAGGCGCTGCTCACCAGCGCGTTTTTCTCCGGGATGACGATCGCGAGAAGCCCCGAAAGAATGAAAAGGCTGCCGCTGATCATGAGGCTCTTCTTGTGGGATTTGAGTTTCCGGAAGACGAAAGGGAAGGCCAACAGGCTCGCGATTTCCGCGACCACTCGGAGGCCATACCACAAAGAGTATTCGTTATCCTGAAGCCCCAAGCCTTTCTCGAGGTAAACGGTGAGCAGGGTGCCAAGGGAGTTAACGGAGGCGAAGAACAGGGTGTTATAGATTAGGAACAAGATGAATTGCTTGTTGGAGAAGAGGCCTTTTTTCTCCTCGGGGACCGCGGCGGAAGAAGCCTCGGAAGCCACCGTCCGATCGGGAATCTCATCATCCACCGGGACGATGAGGAAGGTGAGGACGAAGCCGCACAAGAAGAAGAAAGCGGCGATCGTATAAAGAACGGAATAAGGGATGATCCCGACGATGAAGAAGCCGCCGATGAGGGCCACCGCATAAGCGATGGAACCGAAAATACGAATCGATTCATAGCCTTTGCCGGCTTTCTTCATCGCGATCGTGCAGGTGCCATCTTGGATCGTGAAATAGGCGGAGTTGAAAAACGAGGCGATGACCGTGAGGACAAGCAAAGGCCAGTAGGTCGTGCAAAACCCAAAAGCCACGAAGGAGAAAACCTCCAAGACCGACAGAATCCTCATGACACGAAGGCTTTTCTTGAAGGTCGTCGCGAAATGGGAGAAGAATAAACCGCCCAAGAACAAAGAAAAAGGAACGATGGCCAATAGGACCCCAGATTGGGCGTCAGAAAGGCCGACCGATCGGTAGTATTGGTAATAAAAAGGCGAAAAGAGCGCGTCCCCGGTGAAGATCGCGTAATAGAGGAGCCGATAGATTATCGGATTGTACTTGTCTTTCATCAGGGTTCATTTCGGGTTAGACGAAATGATTTTATTCTTCTAGAGAAAAACCGCTAGAGGCCTTTGATATAACCCAGCATTATTCGGATAAAATAACGAAAAACCCAGGCCAAGGGGTTGGCCTGGGTTTCCTGTTGGGGCAACGTTAAGCAAGCTCAACCCCGCTCACAACCGTGTGACGGGTCTGAAGGCGGAATCCGCAAGCATCGCCCGATAACGGCGAGGCATCGTTGTAATCGATGAGCGAGGTCCCGTTGACGGAAGCGGTGATGTGGCCAAGCGCTTTCGTGACCACGATGGCCTGAGCGGTTCCTTTGGCGTTGAGGACCGCCGTGGCATCGGCGGTCTGAAGGGCGGCCCAGATCCCCGTGCCTGAGATTTTGGCGAGATAAACCAAATTGGATTCGCTAATGAAGAAGAAGTAATACGCTTCATTTTCCCACGCGAGCGAGGTCCGATTGGCCTCGTCGAGGCCAAAGATGACGCCGTTATCGCCATGGCTAGCCTGTTCGGTTTCCGAATAGGCGAATCGGGCCGTCATGGTCTTCGCGGCGAAAATCGCGATGGCATCGCTTGTGACGCTCATGTAGGTTCCGGTCGGATCTTCGTCGATCCAGCCGTGATTATTGGTGTATTCCGTCGGAGTGGCAAGCGTGCCGTCTCCGTTAGCGACGATCTTGACATTAGTGTAGGCGGTCCCGTCAGAAGCCGCCCTTAAGCCAACGCGCGTGCCGGTGAGAGGAGAGGCATCGGCATACGTCAGGACCAAAGCGCCGTCGATATAGCAATTGATGAGGCCATTTCCATGAAGTTCCGCTTTGATGGTGTAACTCGCGGTCGCATCGTATTTGGCGGCCAGGGAATTATTGGACGCCAAAGTGTTCCAGACCGAGGCGGTGCCGCCCAAAACCTTGGCAAGAATCGGATTCCCGCCGAAGTTAAGGAAGAAGAAATAATAGGAAACGCCGACATTATTCTCCCAAAAGGAATCGAGCCCGCCGTCGGATACGGCAAAGACGATACCGCAATCGTTGGCAATCGTCTGGGTAACCGTGGCCTCGTAGCCGCTCCCCACTGCCATCGCATCGGTCTTCGAGAGGCAGAGATCCCCGCTGCCCTTGGCAGTAACGGATCCCGCAGACGTCTCATCGAAATTGCCGCTTTTGAGATCGTAATTGACAAGAGTGTATTGCGGCTTGGCGTCAATCGTGTCCTTGGTGGCAAAGGAAGCATAGGTCGCCGGGGTCTTTTGAGCCCGGAAGCCATAAGCCGTGCCGGTCAAAGGCGTCGAATCGATATAATCAATGCGCTCGAACCCGCCGATGAAGAGGTCGATCTCACCGCTCGTCGAATCCCAGGTGATTCGGAAGTCGTAGGAGTTGTTCATGGAGGCGAAATCGCTCATGGCCAAACTCTTGAGTTCGGTCCAAGTGCCGTTGTTGACCTTGGCGAGATAAACTCCGTTCCAACCGGTTTTGAAGGCGTAGTAATAGGAAACGCCAGCTTCCCAGAAGGTCGCGGAATTCGCCAAAGAAGCATCCAACCCGAAGATAAAACCCGTGTCGCCGGAAACCTGATTATTCAAAGCGTCTTTGCCTTCGGCTAGATTGAAAGTAACGGTTCCTTTGGCGAAGCGATTTTCGCGCGACACCAAAATCGCGTCATCGCTGTCGGAAACGGGGTTGCCGAGAGCATCCGTGGTCCAGTATCCGTTGGCAACGCTGTAGTTCTTGCAGAAATCCGTCCCGTCATACTGATTCGCCTCAACAGCCAAATCACGATAGGCAACCCCGCTCAGCGAAGCGCGGATTCCCACGCCGGTTCCAGTCAATGGGGCGCTGTCCTTATAACGGATGTACTGGGTGCCGTTCACAAAGGCATCGATGTAGGTTCCGTCGAAGTCCACTTTGAGCGTGGCTTCTTTGCCATCGCTATAAGAAGCCACTTCATAAACTCCGCCAAGCTGGTTCCAAACGGTCGCCCCATCGCCAAGAATCTTGGCCAAGTAGGCGTTTCCGTCGACGTTGATGAAAAAGAAATAATAGGAGACGCCGGCGGCCTGCTCCCAGAAAGGGGTTCCTTCGGGCGCCGTGACGGCGAAAACGAGACCGGCATCGCTCATGGCAGAAGTCGGTTTCGTGACCTTGGCGCTATAGGAGCCATGGGTCAAGGAAAGGCCTTTGGAAAGGGCCAACGAGCTGTCGGAGGCTGATGTCAGAACGCCGGAAGCATAAGCGAAGGCGCCGTTTTCGACCGTGTAATCCGCAAGAGTGTAGATGGCGTTGACGACGATATCGGTCGTACCTAAAGCATAATTTTCCCATTTTCCGTCATAACCGTCTTTGGCGGGGACGGCGGGTTCGGCAACCGAGGTATCCCCTTCGGTGAAGGCGATGACTTCCACCACCACGCCGTCGGCTTTGAAAGTCACCGTATGCTTGGCGGCTTCCGAGGAGGAAGCGGGCGCTGAGGAGGTCGAATTCGTCTTGCTGGAGGAACCGGGCGAAGCTTGAGCGGTCGAAGTCGAAGAAGCCGCTCCAGAGGATTCGGAACCGATGAGGCTGGAAGCGCCCCCGTTATTTCCGCAGCTGGCGAGCATTAGGCCCGCCACCGCGAGGACAATAATTTTTTTGTTTTTCATTTGGCGATCCTTTCTTTCAATAAAAATAACTTTGAGTCAAAATAAATGGAATCTTCTAAAACTTTCTGCCCTTTCACTAACCTCCTTTTATGGCCTGCGATCAAGGATGTCCTTGATTTTTTTGGGATCGACTTTGAGTCTTCGATCTTCGGTCACGAAGCCATTTTTCTCCTGCTGGACGTCGCTGTACTGCGTGTAACAAAAACCAGAGAATCCCGGCAGCGCGTAAATGGCGGAGATGAGAGAATCCAAACGGGCGTAATAGCCCTCCTGCCCCTCCACGGACTTGCCATAACCCCAGCCTTTTTTGGCATCGGAAGCAAAAGCGCAGCCACCGAACTCCGAGATAACGACGGGCTCGCCTTGATAGGAATAGCCGTCGGCGTAGACGCGCCGCATCGAAACATCGGATGCCGCCCCGGCGAGAAGGCCGGACCAATCGGAATAGTATTTTTTGAGAACCTCGGCGTTTTGCTCATAGTTATGGACGGTCAGAATATCGCTATGCGTATGCTCCCAGCCATCGTTTGAAATAACGGGCCGCATGGCATCAACGGCTTTGGCATCGGCGACGAGCGAATCGACGAAAGCCTGCTGAGGTTTGGAAACCAGAATCTCCTGAACGCCCCATGACTCGTTGATGGCCACCCAAGCGAAGATCGAAGGATGGTTGTATTTCTGATGGAGGATGGCGAGCCATTCGGAGCGGACCTTCTCGCAGCTCGCGGCGTTAAAGGCCCGGGGGGAGGGCAATTCGCACCAAACGGAAAGACCGAGCGTATCGCAAAGAGCAAGGAATCTTTCATCGGCGATGAATTGATGGAGCCGGATGCCGTTAAAGCCCATTTCCTTGATCAGGATGATGTCCTTTTTGACCGCTTCTAAAGAAGGCTCGGTCAGGTTAGAATCGGCCCAGTAACCCTGATAAAGGCAGTATTTGAGGTAGAAGGAAAATCCGTTGAGGTACAAACCATGGCCCCGGGCGGTGAATTCCCGGTCTCCGAAATAGGTGTGGACCTTATCGACGGAGTCCGGCCCTTCCGTGAGGATATCGGCCTCGTAAAGAGCGGGGTTATAAGGATGCCAGCTCTCCACTTGATACGTGAGTTTCGGAGAAGCTAAATCAAGGACGAGGGAACCCGTGGCATAGGCAGGCGTGATGACCGTTTCGCCCAGATTTTGTTCTTTGAAAGAAAGGAGGATCCTGAGTTTGGTCCCAGGGACGAAATGGGCGATCGCAAAATCAATCTGGGCTTTCTCCTCGTTATACAGAGGGGTGATTTTGATCCAGTCCAAGCGAAGGCGAGGCGCTCTTTCGAGCCATACCGAACGATAGATGCCGTTGGCTTGGCGGTACCAGCAGCCGAAATTGTCGTTGAGCCACCGTTGCTTGCCTCGCGGATGATCCACTGAGAAATCGTCGGTGGCTTTGATGACAAGGAGGTTTTTGCCCCGTTTCGCCGCTTCGTTGAGGACGAAGGCAAATGAGGAATAAGCTCCTTCGTGAAAACCAAGATAATGGCCGTTAAGCCAGGCATCGCAGCGATAATCGACCCCCTCGAAATGGAGGATCGTGTCCTGCTGGAGGTCTTGGGCCGAGAAAATCAGTTCCCGCTCATACCAAACGACATCGATTTGTTTTTCGCTTTCGACGCCGGATTCGGCGCAGTTATAGACGAAAGGCACGAGGATGTTCTCTTCGGCCGCGAAGCCATCCTTGAAGCCTTTGGCGTCTCCCGCCGCCGCCTCATCGAACGCGAAGCCCCATTCGCCGTCCAACAGGATGGCGCTGCCGCGGGCGAACTGGGGATTGGGATTATTGAGATCGATCATTGGCTGACTCCTTTGATGATGAGATTTTTGTAATAGGACTGGGCGCCGATGGAGTAAAGTCCGATTTGACCATGGCTGACGGGATCGGGATCGCAATACTCGAACATGTAGTTCCCATCGAAATAGACGCTGATGCGGCTGCCCAGGCACACCACCCGGAGGGTGTGATAGACGTTAAGCGCGTAATTGCCTGACTGAGAGGCCACCGTGAGGTAATCGTAGAAGGTCCGTTTCATCGTGAGTTGCATGTCGTTGAAGCTAACGAGGTAACCCGTCGCGCATTCATTGATCTGGCCTGACATGATCGAAGCGTTAAGGCAGCGAACATAGAGGCCGGCGGCCGCGTCATTCGCGCTGTCGATCGTGACTTTGATATCAACCGAGACGTCGTAGTCCGTCATCCCCGATTTCCCGAAAAGAACGAGGTTGTTGCTGCCCGCTTTGGAATAGTGAGCCTGCTCGGTCTTGTCGATTTTCCAAAGAGTCATGTATTGGGCTCCCGAGGTCACATAATCGCTGAGATCGTTGGAATAGGAGGGGATCTCCGCGCTCGAGGAATAGAGATTGTAATAAAGGGTGTCGTAACTTCCGCTCACGAGTTCGAATTTGAGCGTGTGGAGCCCTTTCGTGAGGGGAATCTCCGCCAAGACGTTCTTAAGGTAGAGAAGATCCGCCTCGTAATCGCCGTAGTTCTTGGAAAAATCATCATCGGACAAAGTGATTTTGTAAGGTTTTCCGTTATCGATTTGAATCGTGATCGCGCTGCCTGCGGAAGCCCGGGCATAGGTATTCTCAATGCCGTAGAGCCCGTCGCTCAGGACGTCGATCGCGTAGACGAGGCGGTCCCCCGCCTTCGTCAAAGCGACCGCTTGGCCTTCCTGGTAGATGTAACGGTCGTCGTTGAGGTCGGCGGGCAAGGTTTTGGCTCCGCTGCCCGAACTTAAAATCGTGTTCTCTTCCTGATAGGTCGAAGCGAAGAAGCTGCCCGAGACCACTTTGGCTTCCCGATGATCGCTGGAATCGAAGGAATCATTGGAGAAAACCGTGGTGCCGATATCGCTGGCATCGAGGCCAACGTAACCAATCTGCCCTGCCGGAGCCAAGACGGAGGAAGCAACGTCGATTTTTTTGAGATTGTCGAAATAAACATTGAAGCGGCCCGCGCCATAAGAAAGGCGCAGGGAATGGATCACCGACCAATCGAAATCGTTATTGAGCGTCCCTCTTCCGATCTCTTGGCCCCCAAGATAGAGAATCACGTTGTGATCGGAGATGGTCGCGTAGCCTTCGCTGGCTGAGCCATGGGAGAAAACGAAATGCACGCTTCCGTCGGGGCTCAGATTTTTGAAATTGTATTCGGCGCTGAAGGCGCTGCTTGTCGACTGCGATGAATAGAGGCCATTCCCAGAGGAACTCAGGGTTCCGCTGGCGGAACCAACGCTCGTGCCATCGGCGAGGACCTCGAAGGAAGGCATCTCCGGAGCCATTGCCCCTCGATAGGTCGGGCCCAAGCAATTCATGCGGGTTCCGCTGAAGGAAAGGCGGTTGATGTTAAAGGAGCGAATCGGGCCTGAGGCCGAATCGAGGTTGTGATAAGCGATGTAATAGCTGTCGAGGTTCGGCCCGATCACGCTTGAAGAGTGGCCGAGGCCATTCATCTCGTCGGTCGTGGAGATGAGAAGCGAGTTGTTGCTGGGATGATGAAAGCCATCGGTGGGCGAAGTCGTGGAATAGGAATAGTCAACCCGGTAGCCTTTGCTCTTGACGTGATTCCCGGTGTAGGTGAGAAAATAGACGCCATCGTGCTTGATCATCATCGGGCCTTCGGTCCATTTGACGAGGGGCGAGTAAAGCTGAGTGGCGCTGGTTTCGATGGCGGTCGGCGAATCCATGGCGAAAGAATTGATGCCACCATCGGCCGCCGACATGAAATACATTTTTTCGTCATCGTCGATGAAGACGTCGCCATCAATGGATAGGCCGATGTTGTCCGTCACGGCCCGATATTCGCCATAAGGCGTCCGATCCACCGATTTGAAAATATAATGCCCTTGGCCGTCCGGGGAGCTGTACATGTAGAAATCGCCGTTCCAATAAATGACTTCGGGAGCATACGCCGTCTGAAGACCCGTCGTGGTCCCGTCCTCGCGCGTCAGCGGGAATTCCCCAAGATATTCGTAATGGATGAGGTCGCGGCTCTTCCAGCAACGGTATCCATACTCGAAGTTTTTGGTGGATGGGAAAAGATAGTATTCGCCGTTCCATCGCATGACGTAAGGATCGCCGGTTCCGTAATCTGACCACTGATTCGGGAGATTGGCCTCTCCGAATTCGTTATCGTAGCGATCCCGTTCTTTGAGAGTCGAGGTATCAACCTGGCTGTAACCCGGAAGGGTGGCGCCCGAAGAAGAGCTGCTGCCATTGGAAGCGGTCGTCGAAGAACCGCCGCCAACTCCACAGCTGGCTAAGGCAAACATCGGTATCGTGGCCATGATAATCTCCAATTTCTTTTTCATTTTTTGTTCCTCAGGCGTTCGCGATGGCAAGATCCGTGAAAGTCGTGCCAGCCGCCCCAGCCCTCAAACCCACGCCGGTTCCGGAAAGAAAATTTCGGTCCGTGGCCGCGGCATAAGCGTGATCGTTGACGTAACCGGTGATCAGGTCCCCCACCACGCTGACTTTGAGGGTGACTGTGGTGTTATAGGCGTACTCCGTCACTTTCGCCGAGGTGAAGAGCGTGCTCCAAACCCCATTTTTGACGCGACCGAGAAGGGCGTTGCCGTCGATGTTGAGGAAGAAGAAGTAATAGGAAGCTCCGCTTTCCCAATAAAGGTCCTCGGAAGCGCTGAGGCCGAAAACGATGCCATCGTCGCTTTGGCTAGGAATCGTGATATTCGTGGCAAGGGTGCCTTGGGTGAAGGAAGCGTCGTTTTTGGTCATGAGCGAATTTTTGACGGAGGATTGATAGAGGCCGCTATCATAGGCAAAGGAGCCCGCCCGTTCCGTATAGCCTTCCACCATGGCGACTTTGACCCCGTCTTTCGTGATGGGAACGTAGGTGCTCGGAACCTGGGGATCGGGCGTCCAGCCATACCAATCCGAGGTCGTGAGGTTCGTCGTTTTGTTGCGGCAGCCAAGGGCCACCCCCACCTGGGAGTCTTTCGCGAAACCCAACGTATCATAAGGAAGGAAAAGCTCAGCGCACCATTCGGTGTCGATATCGCTGTCGTTATTCAGCGTCCCCTTGATAGAAGTAGCATAATCCACGACGCCGCTCCAAGGGCCCCACCATTTGCCGCCCCCGACCTGAAGCATGGCGTATCCTTCGGCGTCGATGATGAACTCGTAATCATCGGTCTGAGGGCCGCTTCCACCATTGTCTTTGGCATCGATATAGAACTCAACGTCATCGCTATTAATGACAAATTGATCGTTGCCGTAATCGGTCGATGCGCTGATGAATTGATCGAGGGAAACCCAGCCGACCGTAATCCCTTTGTCGCCCCAGTAGATCTTGCAGGTCACGCGATCATTCTCGCCGTATTTGATCGTGAGAATGCCATCGGTTGACCATTCGGGTTCGTTGAGCACCCCATCAATATCCAAATCACCCGTCACCAGGTTGCCGGCGTAGGTGAAATCATCCGATCCGGTGCTTTTGGAAGGGGCGGAAGCGTAGTCATCTACCGATGAGGAGTAAGCGGTCGAGGAGGCACCATGAGCAAGGGCGCAGCCCGAGAGAATCAGCGTCAGCAGCGAACCTATCGCCGCTATTTTTTTCTTCATATCCTCTTCTCCCTTCAATCCTTGGAGCTCGAGAGCATAAACGTGTTGACGAAGTATTTCTGGAATGTGGCATAAAGAATCAGGGTCGGAACGGAGGAGAGCACCGAACCTGCCATGATAATCGGAAGGTTTTTGAGGGTCCCGTTTCCAGTCTGGTTGTTGAGATAAGCGATCATGACCTGAATGGTTTTGTGCTCGAGCGTGGGAAGGTAGATATCCGGCCCCAGGATGTCGTTCCAAATCCCCAAAAACCAGAAGATCACCTGAGCGGCCAAAGCCGGCCGGACCAGCGGAAGAAAGATGTCGAAGTACTGACGGAAGAAGCCGCAACCGTCGATCTCCGCGGCCTCATAAACCGAATCCGGGATCGAGAGAGCGTATTGCCTTACGAAGAACATCATGGCGACATTCCCGAAAAGCCCAGGGAGGATAAGCGGCCATAGGGTATCGTACAAATTCAAATCCGTAAACGCGGTGAATTGAGGCGTCATGACAGCGAAGTAAGGCACCATCATCCCACCCAGCAAGATAAAGAAGAGAAAATTTTTGCCCGGAAAACGGAGACGGGCGAAAGCGAAGGCAGCCAAGGAGGTCGTGAACGTCCCGATGGTGACCACGAAGAACTCGATCGTGAATGTGTTGATGAAACCGCTTGCCAGGGGGATGATCGTAAAGATCTGCGAATAATTGCTCCATGTGAATTGCTTGGGGATCAAGTAGAAACTCAGATTGTTGACGACTTCATTGCCGGTTCGAAAGGACAACGAAATCATGTAGACGTAGGGAAAGAGCATAAGGAAAGCGCCGAAAAGAACGATCGCCACCACAATGGCTTTATAGAGCCAAAAGAGAAAACCTCGTTTCGCAAAAAAGAAGCGATGGCAAGAAGGATTGCGGGCTATGACATTCTCAGACATGGAGGGAAGCCTCCTTCGCTTTGGGTTTCTTGGTCTTGGCCATCTTGGTGGCTTGACGCCCAGTTCCGACCCGGAGCACTTTGAAGAGAATCAACGTGAATAGGGCCACCATGACGAAGAGAAGAACGGCGCCCGCGCACACGAGGCCATATTCGCCCTTCTTCATCTGATTCCAGAGATAATAGACAATGGTATTGGCGGACGAGCTGTTAACGATGATGTAGTTATCGGCAAAGGCGAGAAGGCCCCCGATCACCGCGGTGATGAGAACATAGAAGGTCGTCTCTTTGACCAAAGGAATCGTGATATTGAAGGTTTTCCACCACATATTCCCTCCTTCGATGTCCGCGACTTCGTATAACTCCGAAGGGACGTTTTGCATGGCGGCAAAATAAAGAAGCATGGTCCCGCCCAAACCACCCCACACCCCTTTCATGATGAGGGTAATTTTGACGATCTGAGGATCAACCAGCCATTTGACGCTGGTGCCAAAGATCTGGTTGATGGGCCCGTAATCGCTATTGAAGAGCCATTTCCAAACGATGCCGACAGCGATCGCCGAAGAAACCGCAGGCAGATAATAAATGATGAGATAAGGTTTTTTGAAGCGCGAATACTTGGAATTGATCAGCGTGGCCAAAACAAAGGATAAGACCATCCCAACGGGAATTCCCATCATGAGATAAAAAGTGTTGCTGATGGCTTTGGTGAAATTCGCGTCTTTGAAAAGAGCTTGGAAATTGGCCAGTCCCAAAAAGTTCGAACCATCCATTTCGAAAGTGAAGTTTGACATGTCGTGGAAAGAGCCAACAAACGTGTAAATAAGAGGAACAAAAGTGAAAACGAGGAAGCCAATCACCATCGGAAGAATGCAAAGGTAACCCGTCAAGGCTTCTTTGACTTTTCGCCCCTTGATATTTATTTTTTTCCGAAAAGCTGGCTGCTTCATGACTCACCAAGAATAACGAGAACGGGTTTGATCAAGGATGTCTTGGCATGAGCTTTGAAGCCCCGAGAGGAAATCCGGATTAATTTGCTTTCGGGTATTCCAGTCAAAGACATCCATATGGCCGCCATAGGCCGAGGCATCGGTGCTCCACACGCGGAAAAGCTTGTAGGTATCATCGGAGCATTCCCACATGTTATCGTACCAATCGCTGTTATAGGTGTAGGCCTGCGGGCGCCGTTCCGAGGAGGCCATCATGTCATCGTAAACGATGCGGTTGGCCGGTCGGCTGTGCCCATAAGTGGCTTTCAAAGGATCGTCCAAGTCGCTCGTGAGAAATTCGCCTTTCGCCATGTCCATGAGGTTGGGAACGGCTTGGCCCATTTGGTAGTTAAGGCGCTGTCCGCTCGGGGCCGCGGAAAGGAATTCCGCAAGCTTATAAGCGCCTTCGGGGGATCGGGTGTTCTTGTAAACGGAAAGACCGACGGATCCGAGATATCCTCGGCTGGAGCAGCCATCGCGATAGCCTTCTTGCCAATTGGAAAGATCGCCGCTGGCGTTGGGAACCGGGGTATACAGAATGTCCCAGTCGAAATTGCATTCCCACAAATCGGGCGTGTCCCACGCTCCAACAAAAGAAGAACCGGCTAATCCTGAAGTGAAACGCTGAAAACCATTTTGCGAAGACTGCCCTTCCGCCGTTGTCATAACGCCGTATTTATTGGAAAGGTCGGCCACGTATTGGAGGCATTCGGCGTAATTGGCGTTGTTGATCGTCACGGTTTTGTTGGTGGAATCCAAAAACCGCTGATTCATCGATGCCATGGCACTCTCAAGCGGATAGTGCGTAACGCCGACGATGGAGTTGCTGCTGGTGAGCGAACCTTCTTTGAGGTCGCTGCAAAAACTGATGAATTGGGCCCAGGTCATTGGGACTTTGTCATTGAGGGTCTTGGTCGTGGGGTTGTAACCATTGTGATCGCCACTGGCGTCCGAGATGACGGTGAGCCCTTTGCTGGCAGCCAGCGTTTTGTTATAGACGAGAACATTCGGTCCGAGATCCTTCGGAAGGGCGTAAACGTCTCCAGTCCCGAGCTTCTTAGCCGAAGAATCGTAGGAATAAGCGGTGACGCCCTGGGGCCAGAGGTTGTCCAGGCTCATGACGGTCGATTTCTGAATGTAAGGGGTCAAGTCCATCATGATGGTGTCCCCCTGGATCCATTGGACGAAATTGATGTCCGGCATGTAAAAGACATCTGGCATATTCCGAGTGTTGTTCTTGTAGCTTCCCAGCGTAGTGATGTAATTATCCGAAGTGACCGAAGAATAAACGACGTCATATTGAGGATTTTCGGCGGTGAATTCAGAGATCATGGTTTTGAAAATCGCTTGTTCGGCGACGGAGCCCCAGCCAAAGAATTTTAGGGTGGTCTTGGTCGTGGCTGACCCGCTGGCGCCGCCCGAAGCGGAACTCTTTCCGCTGTCGTCGGTGTCCGAGGTGATGCTGGTGGACCCGCCCGAAATCCCGTTGCAACCCGCAAGAACAAGGACACCAAGGCAAGAAACGAAAGTCAGGATCAGTTTTTTCTTCATGGATTTCACCTTTCGCAAATACTATCGTAGTGATGAAAGCCCTTCCATGCAAATACTAATTTTCAAAAAAACAAAAAGTCGCTTATTATTTCGATTATATTCGAAATTCAAAGTGCTATAATGGCATCAAACAAAAGGGTTCGCCTTAACTAAATGAGAGAAATCCATCTGAATTTAAGCGACGACAAACAACTCGAAAACATCGGGGATTCGCTTTCAAGTTCAACCCGCCGCAAAATCCTCCAAATGCTTTCTCGACATTCTTATTCGGTTTACCAAATCGCTAAAGAACTTGACCTTTCGATGTCCACCACTTCGTTTCATCTGAAAATCTTGAGGGAAGCCAAATTGATCAAAGAGATTTCGAATCCTTCCAAAAAGGGCAACGAGAAAAATATTTCCTTGGCCTGCGAAAGCGCGATCGTCCTTTTCGGAATCGATCATCGGGGCGGTCTAAACGAAACGACCTTGCAAATTCCCCTGGGTTGCTTCATCGATTACGACATCACTCCCCCTTGCTGCATCTGCACCCCTGAGCAATTCATCCGACCGATGGATGATCCTGTCATTTTCAAGGACCCTCTCCGCATTCAAGCCCAGTTGATTTCGTTTTTCAAAGGCACCATCACTTTCCCGCTACCGCTAGATTCGCTTAAAGCCGAGAATATTTCTTCAATCACGATTTTCATGGAGCTTTGTTCAGAGTGCCCAGACTATAACAACAGTTGGAAGAGCAACATCACTTTTTGGCTCAATGACGAAGAAGTCGCCACTTATCTTTCACTCGGGGACTATGGTGACCGGCGTGGTATTTTAACCCCCAGTTGGTGGCCCGACAATTCCACTCAATATGGGCTCCCCGTCGCGCTGAAAATCGATAAATCCGGAAGTTATCTGAATGGGCAGAAAGTCAGTGAAGTGTCGTTAAAAGACGTCCACCTCGAAAAATCCACGATTGCCCGTTTCCGCCTCGGGGTCAAAGACAACGCCAAGTACGTGGGCGGGGTCAATATCTTCGGTCGCTGTTTTGGCGACATCAACGATGACATCAAAGTCCAGATTTCTTATTTTTCGGAATCCGCCAAGCCAAACCAATAAGCCTTCCCCAAATTGAAAGCGTTTTCCCGTTTATGAAAAATATATTTTCTTTTCCCTTTTTCAAGCGGGCCAAAGACAAGTCTTTGGAAAACCCTAAAAGAGCAAAAAAGAAGCCCGGACCCATTGGCCGAGGGGGCTTTTTCCCAAATAAAAAAGCCTTAGAATCAATACCGCGAAAATCACCATGGAAAAGAAAAGCTTCTTAAAAAGACTCTTTGCGCCGCGCGATCTCACGATAGGATCGCCTTGGAAATGTCTGCTCGTGGTGGCGATCCCAATTTTGCTTCAAAGCATTCTTTCGAGCGCTTTTGGCCTGACCAATTCCATCATCCTCAAATTCACGGCCGGAGGAACTGCCGTCACGGCCATAAGCTGCACCGGTTCGATCTCCTCGCTTCTTTTCAATTTCGCTTATGGTGCAGCTAGCGGTTTTGCCGTCATTTTAGGAAATGCCTTTGGGGCAAAAAATGCTGAAAAAGTCCGCAAATCTTTTTTGTTTTCTCTAATTTTAGGTTTGATATTTGGTGTTCTCGTTTCGATTATCGGCATTCTTTTTCTCAACGATTTTTTGGACTTTCTTCATATTGGAGACGTCTATCGGGCTGGGGCGACTGATTATTTTGATATTATCCTCATTTCCTTCCCCCTTATGGTAATCAATACCGTTTTGCTCAATTCCCTTAACGCGTTTGGAGATACTTTAACCTCGCTTTTGCTGTCCTTGCTCAACGCCGTTGTAAACGTTCTGCTGGGTTTCTTGCTGACGGGTCCGATTTTGCTAAATACTCGGGGGGTCGGAATTGCCACATTAAGCGCCAACCTCGTGGAACTCATCGCCGCCTTTTTCGTGTTCAAAAGAAATTATCGTTTTCTTTCTTTCCGCAAAAGCGATTTCTCTTTTGATGGAAAATTGACGTGGGAACTTCTGGCGATGGGCCTTCCTCTAGGCTTTCAGTGGTCGATTCTTTTCATCGGAAGCTTCTTTCAAGCCAGCAAAGTGAACCTCTTCGGAAACGGGTTGGCCACGATGGCCACGACCGCCTATAGCCCTTATGAAGGCTACCTCACGATGCCGATCTCGGTCATCGCCAGCGCCTATATGTCTTTCGTGGGGCAGAATTACGGCGCGAAAAAATTGGACCGGATCAAACTTGGCTTCAAAGAAGCCTTTCTGGTAGAGGCGTGTGCTTACGTCCTCGTCATGGGAATTGGACTATTGACGGCGCCTTACGTTGCTTACATCTTTCTTCCTTCGGACCAAATAACCCCAGAATTAACTTTCTACGTCACGACTTATCTCTACACCATCAGCCCCTGCCTTATCCTTCAGGCCATCATCATGATGTCTCGCAGCGCGGTTCAGGGAATGAAGAAACCTTTGGTCCCCTTTTTTTCCGGAATCGGAGAGCTTTTTTCAAGGATATTGATCTGTCAGTTCCTGCCTTCGCTTGTCTCGCCAAACGATGCCACGAGTGACAATGCCTATAAGGCCATTTGTTTTTCCAACCCGGCGGCTTGGCTTTTCTCGGCGCTTTTTATGGGAGGGTTCGCTTTCTATTTTGTTTTCTTGAAGAAGAGACCTGAATTTAAAGAAAAATCAATGAATTAAATCTTCTTTGGGGCTAATCATAATATTTATTTTTGTTTCCTCATTTTGTCAGGCTATTGATGTAAGATGATTAAGATTAAAAGGAAACTCAAGAGGTGAGCGCTCATGCCTTCGGCCATCACGCACTACACTTTCGCCAAACATTCCCTCGAGGATCCTCTAAGCGCTCACGCCGACGCCACTTTTGTGGGGGCCCAAGGACCTGATCCTTTCTTTTTCTATGGGTGTGTCCCCTTCGCGCGAAGGCTTCATTCCAAAGACGTGAATCGGCTTGGCGCGGTGACTCAGCACATGGAGTTGACCGAACCGACCATGGCGATGATCCGTTACGCCCAAGCGTCACCCCAGCAGGCTCTTTTATTTGCTTATATCGATGGCTTGTTCATGCATTACGCCGTGGATCGAGCATGCCACCCCTACATCTTCTATTTCACGGGCTTCACCGATCGGCCAACCGATTCTCCCGTGGTCCAAAAGTACTATAACTTCTCCCACCTTTACATGGAAACCCTAATCGATTATCTCGTGGGAAAGCAGGAAGGGACTTTCAAAAGAAGCGATGCTTATCTCCGCTTAAGCAAAAAAGACGCCTTGACCATCGGGGCGATGTGGACGGCGGTCAATCAGAAAGTCCAGCACGTTCCTTTCGTTAAAGGTGGGACTTTCTACCAATCCATCAAGGATTACCGAAGAGCGGTCCGTTTGGCCTGGAGCCCCTTTGGCCTCAAGAAGAAGGCGTTCAAACTGGTCTTCGGTCCCCATAGCTTCGCCTGGGGTCTGTCCGCGCCAAAAAATCTCAAGGGCTTCGAGGGCTGCGATTTCCTCAACGAGAATCATTCGGCTTGGTATTTCCCTTCGGGGGGCGAGGCCCATCATGAAAGCTTTTACGATTTGCTGGAGGAGGCCAAGAAGACCTATCTGGCGCTCCACAAGGCTTTGCTGAAAGCCCAAAAAGGGACCGATGTTGCGGAAGAGATCGAAAGGATCGGCGCTCATCTCAACCATGAGGGCATCGTCCCCGATTCCCCTAAAATCATCTGGAAACTCATCTGGCCTCAAGAATTCTTGTCCGACATCATCCCCAACGGCAACCCGATTAAACTCAATTAGGCAAGTTTCTTCCGCCAGTATTCAATCATGTCCCTCACCGTTTGCTCATAGGTGTACTTCTCGACCCAACCGAGTTTTTTGATTTTGTCGCAATTGCCGGCGTAGAGTCTCTCATCGGCAGGCCTTAAGAGCTTCGGATCCGGGACCAACTCATAGGTGACCCCCGTGACCTTCTCGATGCATTCGACGACATGGCTCATCTTGAAGATATGAGAGGAGCAGATGTTATAAGGGTCTCCCGGGGTCAGCTTCTCGCCCAGAATCATGAGAGCCTCGCAAAGGTCCCGAACATCCAGAATCGCCCTTAGTGCGGTGAGGTTGCCCACGACCAGTTTGTTGGAATGGCTCTTCTCGAGCTCCACCGCCCGCTTTGTGAAGTCGGCGGTAATATCATTTATTTTGCGGGGTCCCGTGGTGTTGAATAACCGCACCCGAGCCGTTTTGATGCCAAAATTGCGGAAATATTGAAAACAAAGAAGGTCCTCCGCGGCCTTCGAGACCCCATAAGGATGAAGCGGCAGCATCGGGCAGGATTCGTCGGGGAGATGCTCTGGCGAATAGGAAAGAAGCGCTTCCCCGTAAATGGCGGACGAAGAAATGACCACGACCTTGGGGTCATAGTCCGGATACAGCGCCTTGGCCTCTTTGATGGCTTCGAATAGGCCGATCGTGCCCGAGACGTTGACGTCGATCGTGTAATAGGGGTCTTTCCAGCTCACGACCGGGAAGCTCTGGGCGGCCAGGTGATAGATGCGGTCCGGGAGATAGGAGAGGATCCAATCCCTCATCTTCCCGTGCTCCCTGACGTCGAGCTCGAAAAGCGAGACCCCGGTTTTGTCGATGTCGTCGAGATCCACGGTCGGGCGGAAAAACGACCCCATGACCTCGTAGCCTTTCTTATGCAGCGCCTCGACCAGATGGCTGCCCACCATCCCCCCGGCTCCCGTGACGTATGCTTTCATGATGGATCTCCTTGCCACTAATATTATATAAGGACCGCCAGTATTCTTCTTATTTAATCATCAACAAGACAACGGAACGTCGAGAATGGCCCATTAATTTCATGTTTTCCCCGCAAGTCCGCCATGTAAAGCAAAAAATGACTTTCCATGTAGCTTGATTAAAAAACGCAAAATCATTCGGCGCTCAAAGAAACGAATGACCCAACAGCCCCCACGGCGAAGACTCCGACTTGGCCAAAAAGGTTGCCGATGTTGGCATCCACCGAAAGAATCTGAAGGCCATCGACGGAGAAGACGAAACTGTTGTTGCTTTGGACTCCTCCGATCGTAATATCCTTCCCCAGCGGAAGGGAATACGAAACGGATTTGAGGGTGGTCGAAAAATTGTAATCGACATAGCGCAAGGAAGCCTGGTTTTCGCTTAATTGGAGTTCGTAGCCACGAAAAGTATCGGGATTGTCGCCTCCATCGCCATCTCCAGAATAGTTTTTGCCATAATCCCCGACATTGAGAAGAAGAGCCACAAAACCATTGGAAGAGACGCTGACGGCTTTGAGGACGGCCCTGACGGAGGCGTTCCGATAAGTCGCTTCGGTAAGGAGGCCATTCGCGCAAGCATCGCCGAAGGACAATCCGTCGTTGGAAGCGGCCAAGGCGCCGCGGGTCACCCATGAAGAAGCATCAAAAGAAGAATCGAAGGTTTCGCTAAAGGCCGTGTTGCCTTGATCCATAGAAAGATCGATCTCGCTGAAGGCCACCTCATCCCCCATCTCATAAAGAGAGAGGTTGTGTTGCCCTTCGGTTAAGGGAAGCGTCGCGACTTGGAGAAGAACGTCGCCGGTCGCGGCCCGGGGCGAAGAGGACGGGATCGTGACCGTCGAAATGTCTCCCCCATCCACCCGGAAGCCGATTTTCTTGCCCAAACTCGAAGCAGGAACCCTTAAATCGATATCGTAATCCCCGCTATCCGCGGCATAGATGCGATAAGTGGCGCGGTCATGATGGCCTTTCAGCTCAAGATTGCCGCTCTCGGCAAGGCGATAAGCCCCCGCTTGAGCGGCGACCAAGCCGCTGGAGACGCTTAATGAAGAGAGTTTCTCGTCATAGGCATTCGCCAAAATCAGGCGATCGTTATATTCTTTTTTGTCGCTCGTGCCTAAACCCACATTGCTATAAGCGGTGTAGCCAATGAGCTCAAAGGAGTCTTTGACATAACCGATTTTGCCGCCTTTGAACGAGGCCTTGAGAAGGCTGGCTTTCTCCATTCCGTCGAAATAAAGGTTCATGGACCCATGGGCGTAGGCGAGGCGGATGGCGTGATAAACCCCGGGATCGAAAGCGTGGTTGAGCGGAAGGCTCGAAGTCAGCGAAACCACCCCATCAACGACCGCGTTGATGTCGATTTTCTGGTGTCCGTAATCCGGGGCGATGTAGCAGTAGTTTGAATCGTCCTCGTAATCGAACACCATCTTTCCTTCCCCGATCGCGTTGAACTCCACCGTGAATTCGTCGCCGCAGGCGGAAGGCGAAAGAAGAAACGGGCCCGCCGAGCTGAACCCGGCGTCTCCGGTCGAAGAGAAATTCGGAGACGAAGGAACGAAATTGCCTTCTTTTTTGACGTCGTTGGCGACCATCCGCGAGCCATTGAACGAGAGCCTTTCCAGATTCAAAAAGCGTTGGTTGTTAAGCTCCAGATTGTGATAGGCGATATAGTAGCTGTCCATGTCGGGGCCGAGGACGGTGCAGGAATGGCCCAGCCCCCGGTAAGAGGTATCCGTGGAAAGGAGAACGGTATCCTCTCTTTGATAACTCGACGATTTGGAAGGATCGCTACCTTTCGGCGCATAAGCGTAATCGACGCGGTAGGTCGGGGAAAGGTAATGGGTGCCGGTGTAAGTGACGTAATAAGCCCCGTTGCGGCGCAAGACATAAGGTCCCTCGTTCCAGTTGCCGAGGCGACAGGCCATAAGGGATTGGGAAAAGGGAGTGGAAGTCCCGCTCAAGGTCTTGAAGCTCGTGAAATCGTCTCCCAGTTTATAAAGAACGACGGAAGAGCTGCCGGCGGTCAGGAAATAAGGCTGCTCATCTCCGTCGAGGAAAAAATCGCCATCGATGCTTTTGCCGAGATTGTCGGTGATGGACTCAAACGGGCCTTCCGGGGAATCCGACGCCAGAATGTAGTGGCCGTTCCCGCCGGGAGAGGCGACGAGATAGAATTTGCCGTTGTAATAAGTGACTTCGGGAGCGTAGGGCGTTCCGCTAACGGGCTTATGGCCGCCGGCGTCTTTGGAATATTCATAAACATAGCCAGTCGTAAGCCCCTCCGCCTGAACCCGGTCCCAGGTGAGGAGATCCGTCGATTGATAGCCCCGGATCCCGTTTCCCCCCGTCGTGACGTAAAGATAATAAACGCCATTCCATCGGAAGATGAAGGGATCAGCGGCTTCTTGGCTGGATCCGGTCGAGAGCATTTTCATGGCGTTACCATAGGTGTTTTTCATAGGGTCGTATTCGGCGAGGGCCGAATCGTCATTAGAGGAACTTCCGGTTGAAGATTCGGCGGCGGAAGAACTCGAGGACGGGGGAGTTTCTTGGCTTCCGCTGCCGGAGCTCAGGCTGCCGCAGCCGACGAGGGACCCCGTCAAAAGCAAAACCCCCAAATATCTTAGTCTTTTCATTTTATGCCATCATGCCTTCCCACTTTGAAAAAACGAAGGGCCGTCTTGTTCCGCCTCGTAAGAAGGCTTGACCCCTTTCACGTAAGGGAAGCCAGCGGGATCCCAGAGAAGCTTGTCCATGAAAAGGTGGCGGGTGGCGAATTTGTCGTAATCGCAATAGCAATGGTAGATGATCCAATAATCCCCGCGATCATCCCTCAAAACCGAATTATGGCCCGGTCCCGCGACCGTTCCCCCGGTCCCGCCATAAATGACGAGGCGTCCGCGGGTCGTCTGCGCCCAGGTGGCCATCGTGCCAGCCATGTCTTTGCCGTCCGGACCGTAATAGGGGCCGGTGACGGAAGCGGCTTTCCCGGCATAGACCTTATAGGACGAGGAGGCCCCGTCGCAGCAGCTTCCCGCGCTCCCAAAGAAATAATAGGAACCGTCTTTTTGAATGAGGTAGCCGCCTTCGTAGGTTGTGAGATCGGCTCCGCTTTGATCATCGTAGCCGGCGATGAGGATCTTATGCTCTTTCTGATAAGCGGCCCCGTTCAGAAGGCCCTTTCCGTCCGCGGTCAGCTCCAAAAGGAAATTGCCGGCGAAAGAACCCACCTCCAAAAAGACCCGGCCGTTATCGACGATGGGACAAGGATCAATCAGGTCATTGATGGCGACGTCATCTTTGTCGCAGAGCTTCCCGTGGTCGACGTAGGGGCCGCCGATGGAAAGGGCGGTCGCATAACCGATCCCGGCGCAGGGCATGCCCCAGGCGCTCAAAGCATAGTAGTAAATCCAGGTGTCGCCGATTTTGATGACGTCCGGGGCCCACACCTCGGGGGTTCCGTGAACCGCATCGTCGCCCCAGGTCGGCCGATCGATGATCGCGTTGGAATAAACGCTCCATTCGCAGCAATCGGCGCTCCTTAGGCAGCGCCGCAGGGTCGAGAACACGTAATAATAGCCATCGTCGCCTTTGACGATGGAGGGATCGGCGATCTCCGTCGTGTAGACGGCGCCCTTGTCCGTCACGGGGAGAATCACGTTTTCATAGGTTCCGACGTTGTAGGCGATAGCCGAGGAAGAAGAGGCGACCGAAGAAAAAGCGGAACTGAGAGCCCCGGAGTCATCGTTTCCCCCGCAGGCCACCAAAGCGAAACCCCATAAAGCGAGCAAAAGGATCCCTCTTTTTGGGGTCAAGATTCTCCGATTTTTCATAATACCTCCAAAGAGGGGCCGTCAAGCTCCTCTTCATAACTGGGCTTTTTGCCTTCGACGGCGGGGAAGCCGCCCTCATCATAGACAAGTTTGTCCATCATGAGATGCCGCGTCGCGAAATCGTCAAGGTCGGCATAGGAATGATAGATCAGCCAATCTTGTCCTTTATCGTCCTGAAAAATGGAATTGTGGCCCGGGCCAATCACTTGGCGCGAGGAACCCACGCCCGCCCAAAGCACCAAACTCGTGGCGGTGGAAACCGAAGCGGTGAGAGGGTTACCTTTTTCGTCGAGATACGGCCCTTGAAGCTTGGCGGAGCGGCCCACATAAACCCGGTAGGTCGAACTGAGGCCTTCGCAGCAGCTTCCCGCACTCAAATACAGATAGTAATAGCCATTCCGCTTCACGAGATAACTGCCTTCGTAATCGGTTCCGGCGATGAGGGTTTTATGGGCTTTCTGGTAGGCTTTGCTCCCTTCGAGGTCCCTTCCGTCCTCCGTCAGTTGGAAAAGATAAATCCCTTGGAAGGAGCCCGAGGCCATGTAAACGCTGCCATCTTCTTCCACGTAGACGCAGGGATCGATGGCGTTGTCGATGCCCAATTCCGAATATTGGAATAGGCACCCTTGGTCGGTCCAGGGTCCGGCGGGGTCCTCCGCGGTGGCATAGCCGATGCCGCAGGGCTCACCCCAGGCGCTCAAAGCATAGTAGTAAATCCAGCGGCCGCCGATTTTGATGACGTCTGGGGCCCACACCTCGGGATTGGTCGCCATCGCATCGCCCCAAGTCGGACGGTCGATGACCGATTCGCTATGGACGTACCAGGTGCAAAGATCGCTGCTCCGAAAGCATTTCCGAAGGGTCGAGAACACATAATAATAGCCGTCCGATCCCTTGACGACGGAAGACGGATCGGCGATCTCGCCTTTGTATTCGCGCCCATCTTTGGTGAGGGGCAGTATCGCGTTCGCGTAAGTCCCAGAGTCAAAAACCCGCCCGTCGGAAGATGAGGGGATAACGGTTTTCCCGCTCGAGGCGCCAGGGGAAATGGCAGAGTTCCCGTTTGAGGAAGCCACGCCCAAAGAGCAGCCGCCAAGAGCCAGCGCCCCCAAAAGCGTCAGCGGCCAGATTGCCCTTCCGGTTTTCATGTCTTTTTCCCTTCTATGGGCGGTCGTGGGTCTCATCGAGTTTGACTCCGATTTTCAATTTGACGGTCTTTGGGAGAGGCTCGTTCAGCTCTCGGGCGACGAAGGATGAGATTTCATCGATCAAGTTGGCGTAATCGGCGGAAATCGAAGCGAATTTGTAATCGGCGTAGCCCGATTCATGCAGGATGTTGTCGAAACCGACGATGCGGATTTTCGAGAGATCGGCGCCGCGGCCCCTCAGCCGGTCGATCAGCTCCACCGCCAATTCATCGTTGAAGCAGAAGACGCCATTAACGCCCGAAAGCAATATTTCTTCCACCGCTTTATCCAACTCCGCCCAATCGTAATAAAGGACGGAAACCCCGCTTTTCTGGCTGTTGGCCAGGAAGCCGTTGAACCGCCGGAAGTTCACTTCCAGGGTCCCCAGGCCGATATACATCTGAGAGAGGCATTTCTTGGAAAGAAGATAGCCGCTGGCCTCTTCGCCCCCGTTATAGTCGTCGGCGTAGATGTCGCTGAGATCGCCGGATTTGCTTTCGCGGCCGACCAAGAGAATCTCAACCCCCCGTTCCTTGGCATAGCGAATGGCGGAGTTTTCGACTTCCAAAAAACTCAGGCAAAGGTCGACCGAATGGTAAAGGCAATGATTGATTTCCTCGATGTCGGTATAGGGACGGTTCGTCGGGAAGATGAGGACTTCCACGCCTTTTTCCCCAAGACATCGCGTGAGGCCTTTCGTGACTTTGAGGAAATAGGAGTTCGTGATCTCGTCCAGGATGATCCCGAGGCACTTGGGGCGTTTCCCAAGCGGAGCGAGATCTTTGCGCTTCGAGGAATAATAACCCATTTCCTCGGCCTTTTCCCGAACCTTGAGTTTCGTCCCCGCGGAGATGTCCGAGCAATCGCGGAGGGCCCTGGAAACCGTGTTGATCGAAAGGCCAAGCGTTTCCGCGATCCCCTTCAGCGAGACTTTTTTCCGGAAGGACATGATCGCTACCGGATGGTCTCCCCGCTATGCGAGTCGAACACGTGGAGCTTGGTTCCGTTGAACGAGAGACGGACCTGATTGTGGGCTTTGACGAGCGTGCCGGTCGAGATCTTGGCGATCATGTCGGTTTGATTCCATTCGGCGTGGATGAGAAGCTCGCTTCCCATGAGCTCGACGACGGAGGCTTCGACGGAAAATGCCTTGGTTTTAGCCGGATTCCCGTATTCTTCATCGAGATGGATGTGCTCGGGGCGGATTCCGAGTTTGACCTCGTGAGGGCCTTGAAGGGCTTCTTCGAAAGAAGCGAGCAGGTTCTCCACGTATTCCTGGGGATGCGAGATGAGGGCCTTGGCGGCTGGTTTCCCCTCGAAGCGTTTTTTCCGATTGGCTTTCCATTTGTCGATCAAAGAAACGCGATGGCTTCCGGCATAGGAAAGGGTCGTGGCCTCCGAGACGAGGGATTGCTCGCTGAAGACTTGGGCGCTATGAATCTTGGCGATGTCGCTGGGATCGATGGTCTCGACGTTGACGAGCACCCGCTCCAAAACGAGAAGGGCGTTATGGATGTCCTTGGTCTCGCGGGGCGCGCCTTGGATGAGGGCAGAAGCTTGATCCACGGAGGCCAAGATCCGCTCGCGGCTCTTTTTGTTCAAGGGCTCGATGAGGGCGCGGATATCCGCCAGCTTGGCGAGAAGCTTTGGCGCGGAAAAGGGCTTCAGCAAGGGCTTCATCTCGGCAAAGACTTTCAGAGCGGCCTTTTCTTTGGAGTCATCGATGGTCTCGAGCATCCGCCGGCATTCGAGGATTTTGGCTTTGTAGAAATCATCGTGGGTTTTGACGAAATCCGCTCCGAGATCGACCGCATAGCCATCGCCGAACTTGATGACGCCATGATCGTAAGTCCCATCAAAGATATTCATGGAGGGGCTGCCGATGAACGTGGCGACGAAAAGGTTCTTCGGATGGGAATAAACTTCCTGCGGCTCCCCCACTTGCTGGATCCAGCCCTTGGACATGACGACGATCCGGCTCGCCATGGTCATGGCTTCGGTCTGGTCGTGGGTGACGTAAATCGTCGTCGCTCCGATTTTCTCGTGCAGGCGAACGATTTCGCTCCGCATGGCCACCCGGAGTTTGGCGTCGAGGTTGCTCAAGGGCTCGTCCATGAGGAAGAGCTTCGCGTCGCGGACGATGGCCCGCCCCAAAGCCACCCGCTGCATCTGGCCGCCCGAGAGCTCTTTGGGCTTCCGGTCGAGATACGCTCCGAGGTCAAGCAGACGCGCCGCGTCATAGACCTTCTCGCGGATCTCGCCGTTGGAAAGGTGGCGTTTTTTCGTCAAAACGACCCCATCTTTGGTGATTTCTCCGAGCGCGTTCGGAACCCAGCCTTTTTGGGCTAGGCGGGCGTTGGCTACTTGAATCGCCGCCCGGGCCGAGGATAGAACCGCCCCTTCCTGGGCTCTGAGGGCGGCCGGCGAGGTGGCGCGGAGGGCCAATAGTTTCTTGGCGGCCCGATCGGATATCTTGAGCTTGGAGGCGACGAAATCAAAATCCTTGCCCAGGTTTTTCTTGCTGTCACGAGCGTCCTCCAAGGCTTTGGAAAGCTTATCGAGGTCGCTGAAAGACCGGACGAGATCCTGGTTCGCGACGATATCCTCGGCGATGAGAGGCCTCACATACCGACGAACCTTGAGCGGGAAGGCGATATTGTCGAAAACCGACATCTGGGGATAAAGGGCGTAGCTTTGGAACACCATCGAAATGTCGCGGTCTTTGCTCGGAAGGTAATTGGACAGGACCTTATCGATGTAAAGGTAGCCGCTCGTGATGTCGGCCAAGCCGGCGATCATCGCCAGCGTCGTGGATTTTCCGCATCCCGATGGGCCGACGAGCACGATGAAGTCGTGCCGCTTGATCTCCAGGTTGAAATCGTAGACGGCTTGGACGCCGTTGGGATAGACCTTGTTGATGTTGCGGAGGGAGACGAAAGAAGAGACGTCGCCGTTGGCGACCTTGTTTCCGTGCGCTTTGAGGGCCCGGGAGGCCTCCTTTATCCCCATCACGGCCTTGCCGTCGAGGGGGGTCAGCTCCCGGACGGCGTTTTCCTTGGCGATTTTTTTCATTTTCTGCCTCCTTGCGGCAAGACGAGAGAGTCATTGATCTCCCGGATGATCGAAGGATCGATCTTGAATTTGCGGTCATCGGTCAATAAGCCGTTGACCTCTTGCTCCACGTCGGTGAATTGGGTGTAGCAAATCCCGACGAGGCATTTCGAGAGGGCGATGGCTTTGTAGATGCGGCGCAGCTCTTTCTCATAGTCTTTCCCATCGGCGCAGACGGTGTAGCCCCAAGCTTTCCCGCCGGTGTCCTTCTGGAAGGCCACCCCGCCGAATTCGCTGAGGATGATGGGTTGCCCCTCGTCTTCGTAACCCGGATTCAGGATGAAGCGCTGGATGTTGTTGAAACGAACGATGCTTTCGCGGGTCGATAAGGCTTCTTTGAAGCGCTGATACTGGGCTTTGTCGCCTTTCTCGCCATGGCGGTAATTGTGGACGGTCAGCAAATCGGTCCGGCACTGCTCCCAGCCATCGTTCGAGATGACGAGCCGCGAGGAATCCAGGCTGTGGATGAGGTAGTAAAGCGAGAGGGCGTGGGCTTGGATCTCGGCATCGAAGGGAATGCCTTCGACGCCCCAGGATTCGTTGAGGGGGGTATAGGCCACGATCGAGGGATGGTTATAGGAGGATTTGACGATGCTGATCCATTCGTTGAGGAGGCGCCGGGGGGCGTAGGAGTCATAGCCATAGGTTGCTGGGCATTCCTGCCATACCAACAAGCCTTTCTTGTCGCAGAGATACAGGAAATAGGGATCCTCGATCTTCTGGTGGATCCGGACTCCGTTGAAGCCCATGGCCTTAATGGCGGCGATGTCCCGCTCCATCGCTTCGAGGCTTGGGGCGGTCAGGATCCCCTCGGGGTAATAGCCTTGGTCGAGGACGAGCTTCTGATAGATGGGGCGGCCATTGAGAAGGACCTGGCCTTTTTTCGTTTTGATCTCGCGGAAAGCGAGATAAGAGGCGACCTCGTCGACGGGGAGCCCCTTCTCGTCATATAGGCAGAGGCGAAGCGGGAAAAGAAAGGGGGTCTCAGGCGACCACAGGCGGTCGTTGACGAGGTCGTTAGGCAAGGCGAAAAGATAGGCGTCCCGCTTCTTGATGACCGGGAAGGAGAAAGACTTCTTCCCTTCGGGGAAGCTCACTTCCGCTTCCAAACGCCCCTGGGACGATGTGCTTTCGAGGGCGAGCCGAACTTCGTACTTATCCAGCTTCGTCGTCAGATAGAAGCGGGCGATCCGCTTCTTGTTGACGATCTCGTACCACACCGGCTTATAGAGGCCGCTCGTCCGGGTATACCAAATGCCATGGCTTTGCTCTTCCCAGTCTTGCTTCCCGCGGGGGATGGAGCGATCTTCGCAGGGATCGAAGCAATAGACGACGATCTCGTTGCCGCCTTTTTTGAGGAAGGGGGTGGCCACCACCTCATAGCCGCAGTTCCCGTCCTCGCTCACGAGGGCCATCATCCCGTTGACGTAGACCTCGGAATAATAATCCACGCCCTCGAAATGAAGGACGAGGTCCTCGTCTTTCCGTAAAGCGGGGATCTGGAGCGTTTTCCGGTACCACAGCTGATCGTGGAAATGGGTGTCGCCGATCCCGCTGAGGCGGCTTTCGAAGGCGAAGGGCACCTCGATGGCCTTCTCGTAATCGTGGCCCAGGAACCATTTCTCTTCATGGCCCACATCGCCATCGTCGAAAGCGAAATCCCACTCCTCGTCGAGCGAGACGAAGGAGCTTCGGGCGAAATCAGGACGCGGATACTCGTTTCTCATGGTGAAACCTCCTCTTAGCGTTTGATGCCGACGGTCGCCATGCCCTCGATGATGGTATTCTGGGCGATCAGGTAGACGATCAAAACCGGAACGAAGCAGATGACGCCTCCGGCCAGGGCGCTGCCGATCAAATCGCTCGTGCGGGAATTGTTGATGACGTAGGCCATGCCGACCTGCAAGGTCCACAGCTTCGTGTCCTTGGTGGAATAAAGCATCTGGGGCCAGACGAGGTCATTCCACCCCGCCATGAAGCCGAAGAGCCCTTGGACGAAAAGAACGGTTTTGCCTAGGGGCAGCACGATCTTGAAGAAGATGCGGAGATTCGAGCACCCATCCATCTTCGCCGACTGGATGAGGTCCTTGGGGATGCTCGAGAAGAAGGTTTTGATGAGATACATGCCATATACGCTGCTCAGCGCCGGGACGATGAGGGCCAGCATCGAGTTGTTGAGGCCCATCGAGAAAACGAGCTGCTGGTTGCCGATCGCCACCGCCGTGCCCGGGATGATCATGCTGGCCACGAAGACGGCGAAGATGACGTTCCGGTATTTGAAGTCCAAGAAAACGAAGGCGTAGGCGGCCAAGGAGGCGACGAAGAGATAAAGAAGGGTCCCTCCGATGGCGGCGTAGCAGCTGTTCAGAAACCAGTAGCCGATCGCGAAGGTCTGGGTTGCGTTGTGGACGACGCCGTCGGGGTATTGGTTGAATAAGAGAATCTGATACATCTCCAGGGAGAAGCCGCTGTGGGGCGGAAAGAGCTCCTTGGGATAAAAAGTGGCGTCGCTATGGCTTCTTAAGGAACCCGCGAACATCACGAAGAAAGGCAGGATCCAAATCGCGCAGAAGACGAAAAGAACGAGGAAAGCCACGATTTTGGCGGCGGGAAGGCGGCGTTTCCGCGCGGCCTTATCCGGGGCTGAGAGGTCGTAATCCTGGACGGGGTTATTCACTTTTGCGAAAGCCATCGTTGATAGTCCTCCGAAATCCTCGTGCCGGCCTTCTTGTCGCGGGTCAGCCACATCTGAAGCCCCGCGACGGTGCCGACCAATAAGGCGAAAACAAGGCTGGCGGCCGCGCCGAGGCCATAAAGGGTCGATTTGAAGTTGGGGTTATTGGCGACGATGTCCTGGATGAAATAAATGATCGTCGAGGTTTTGCCGCTGGCCGGCATCGAAGAAAGGCGGGCGATCGTGGGTCCCCCCTGCACCAAAACATAGTTCTGGCCGTATAAGCCGAGATAGCCGATGATCGTGGTGAACAAGCAGAGAACCAGCTGGCCTTTGATGTTGGGGATCGTGACGTGCAAGGTCTTCTGCCAATGGTTGCAGCCATCGATGGAAGCGGCCTCATAAAGGCTCTTGGGGACGTTCTCAAGCCCCGCGGAGAGGATCAGGAAATTGCCGCCCCACCCGCCCCAGAAGCACATGAGGAAAATCGGGATCCAGGCGTAGGCGACGTCGACCGAGAAGCTCCCGATGTTGAAGGTGAACCAGGAATCGATGAACCATTCGTTGGGGCCGAGGTTGGGGAAAAGCGCCGCCAAAAGGCCATGCGTCTGCGCGGGGAGGAACAGCATCGTGAAAACGGTGCCCGCCGCGGTCAAAGGAACGATGGAAGGGAGATAGATGAGCGACCGGAAGATCTTGTATCCGGGAGGCTTGAGATGGACCAAAATGGCGAGGAAAAGGGGGACGAGGATCGCGATCGGCACCATGATCAGCGAAAAGATGAAGGAATGCAGGAAAGCCCGCCAAAAGGACTCGTAGATCAAGGGCTTGGCCGAGGGATCGAAAAGATAGCTGTACCACTTGAAGCCATTGAGGACTTCCTTGCCGGGGCTGCCGTATTTGAAGTTGGTGAGGGAAATATAGAGGCCATAGAAAAAGGGGAAGAGGAAGAAGAGCCCGAAAGCCAGGATGAAGGGGGCTAAGAAAGCCAAAGCCAATCCGTACTTTCTAAGCGTGCCTTCCCGACGGCATTTCTTTTTGGCGTATTCTTCCACGACGACGGTTTTTTCCATAAGCCGGGCTCATTCCCTCAAGGGGCGAATCATCCTTCGTAAAGCAAATCGATGGAAGCCTGGGTCGAGGCGGCCGTGTCGCTCAGGATCTGAAGGGCCGCCGTCTCGGTGCAGCCGCTATCGGATTTGAGCGCCGAAATCACCTGGGAGCAGGACGAGGCGAGCCCATTGAAGACCGTCGTCTCGTAAGGGATATCCTCCATGGCGATGATGTCGGAAGGATCGCCGAGGGCCTGCAAGGTCATGTTCTTGGCCCGGATGTTCTGGTAATCGGTCGACTGATAGACGTTCTGCCAGGCCGGGAGATGCCCGCCCGTGGTCCAGGTGGCGAGGTTATAGATGCCGGTATCGGCGTTCTTGCCTTGGGTGTACCATTTCGCGAATTCGAGAGCCGCGGCCGCTTTGGTCCAGCTCGTCAGATGCTTGGTCAGGGAAATGGCGTGGCCGTTGCCATACCATTGGCTGGCGGTGCCCAAGGAAGCATTCGCCGGAATCGTCCACCAGCCCTTCGGATGGGAGGCGGTGTAGGGCTTCGGATAATTGTCGACGTCATCCTGGCTCACGCCCAAAGAGGCGTTCGCAGTCGTGAGTTCGGCGTTGTTCCAGTTCGGATCGTACGTCTGGGCGACCCACCAGGGGCCTTCGGAGAACATGGCGATGTTGCCTTCGCCGAAAAGCTCGGTGTTGGTTCCGCTTTCGCCGATGAGTTTGCTGTTCCAGCGGTTGACCTGATCGGTCAGATAGCTCTTAAAACCAGGGTTGTTCTGGAACGTCACGATCTTATGGTCTTCGCTGCAGAGGGCGCCCCCGTTGGCGTATAAGGAGCTGAGGCCGTCGGGATCGGTCGACTGGGTGAAGCTCGGATAGAAAGAAGCTTTGGTGGCGTATTTCCAGGCGTGGTTCTGGCCTTTGTTGATGTTGCGGATAGAAAGGGTCCCGGCATCCGCTTTGGCCCGTAAGCCCTGAAGGAGGGTGAGGTATTCGGCGTAGCTTTCCGGGATGTAGCGGGTGTTGTTATCGAAGCCCAAGCCGTTTTTCTTGATGATGTCTTGCCGGAACTGGGTCAAAAAGCCATGCCCGTCGACGGGGACGGCGTAGCGGACGCCGTTGAATTTGGTGACGCGGTCGATGTTCGGGAAAGCCTGCGTGAAATCAAGGCTGCATTGGGTTTTGGCCAAAAAGGCCTCGGTCAGGGGATAAAGATAGCCTTTGTAGGCATATTCGGTCGTTTTCTCATTATGCATGAAGCAGACATCGGGGGCGGACGCGAAATCGTTCTGCCAGGTGGTGTCCAAGGTGTTGTAGTAATCGTAGTTGCCCACATAGGTGACATTGAGCTTGATCTGGCCCAGATACTCATTATTGAAGGCATCGATCAGCTTTTTGTAGATGACGTCATCGGGCGAGCCGACGATAGACCAAACGCTCAGCTCGACGTTGTCGAAGAGGGGCTTGCCGTTATCGTCGAAATCGAGATCGTCGGTCAGCCCTGAGAAATCCGCGCTGGAGGCGGAGGCTCCGCTTTGGGATCCCGCGATGCTGCCCGAGCCGTTCCCGCTGCAGCCGCCCAGACTCGAAAGGGCCATCCCTCCGAGCAGGATTCCTCCCGCCAGCACCAAGAGATTCTTTTTTGCCTTCATGGACGCCATCCTCCTTCATGCGCTTTTTGCGAAAGCGCTTCCAGGTTTTATTCTTTGGAGAGAGCGCCTGAAAAGCAATTTCATTTTCCATTAAGATTAATGCTTATCGGGCGGACTTTTTACGCCACCGCCAGATTAAGATCCGATGGACAGCCGTTTATTTCTTGCGATCAGGCGATATGAAAGGGCATACAGGCGAAGCCCGCCAACCATCATAGGCCTTAATTTAATGGAAATTAATGACAACCGTCCTAATCGACGTCCGGCTCGTCCAGGTGCCGCTTGTCGACGACGACGCTCCGGGTCAGCCAATCCATGGCGGAAGCCCGATCGTGGGTCAAGAGGATGAAGGAGCCGTTGGCGAGGGCGAGCAGGGCGATGACCAAATCGGCCAAAGCCAAGGAAATCCCGAAAGACCCAATCGTGAGGAAATCCAGGAAAACGCAGCTGTAATCGAAATTGAAGGGCGGCAGGACCGGCAGGAGGAAGGCCAGATTCCAAAAGCCCCAGACCCCCAGTAGCGAGCGGACCGCAATCTGCCAGGGACGGATCTCTTTCTTTTCCTTGTCGATGACCCCGAGCCCCAGGATGAGGCGCCCGATCGTCCTTCCGTCGCGGAAGAGAAGCTGCGGCAATAGGACGATGAGAAGATAAGAAAGGACGATGCTGGCGATCAGGGCGTCCGCCACCAGCGCCGCTTGCTCGTCGCGGGCGGACAGATAGGCCTCGAAATGGGTGGCGTGATAGGAAGCGCCATTGAGAACCAGATCCTCGCCGCCGCTCAGCAAGGCGTCGTAAGCGTAGTAAAAATCCTCGTAGAATCCCTTGCCGACGTCATCGCTCCCGCCGCCATAGAGATAAGCGTTGACGTGCTCGGCGGCATAAAGCGTGAGGTAAGGCATGGCCTCCCCGCCGTAGACGAAGAGGGAGGCGTTATCCCCGAAAGCGGCTTTGAGGGTTTTGATGTAATAGGCCTCGGGGGTGAGGCCGCCGAAATCCAGAAGATCGTCGTTGGCGTTATGAAGGGGGACGTATTGGGTGTAGAAATAGGCCACGTTATCGGTGACATAGGACGCTTCTTCCCCTTCCGCCTCAGTCTCGGCCCCCGTCGGCTCCGCGAAGTCGCCCAAGGTCCCGCTGGCTTTGAGGGTGTCATAGGTCAAAACGATTTGGCGGGCGGCGGCTTTGAGCGAGAGAACGTCCGAATCATAACGGGTCGAATCCGCTTTGTCCTCGAAGACCACGAGATGCGTCGTTTCGATGAGATCGTTGTAATAGGCGATCTCCGTTTGGACGGTGGAGGCGGACTCTTGGTAATCCGGAAGGGTTTTGACGAGGCCATAAGCCCCATAGAAGAGGCCGCCCGTGAGGAAAAAGGCCAAGACCAGATCCAGGAAAAGCGAAACGAAGCGTTTGCTGGCTTTGGCCGGGGAGGCCCTTCGGAAGATATCGATATCGGAGTGGGTTATTCTCATGGGATCTGGGTTTCATTATAGGCTGCCAGAAACAAGAAAGGGCTTTGCGGCAAGCCCTTGGGGAGACGAAGAAGCGAGAGGGCGCTCAGGAGGCATCCTGGTCCCAGGCGGTCACGAAATTGGTCGTCCCGATGGAAGCGATCTTCGCGGCGACCGCGGCTGCGTCGGTGGTCGCGCTATAAGAAGAGAAGGTGACATCGGAGTTGAACTCAAAGAGGCCCGGATAGCTGGCCACCGGGGCATCAGCGACCCCAAACAGGTCGTGAAGGGTCGTCACCGAGAAGGCGTAGACCCCGTTGAACCACAGATGGAAATCGAAGCCATCGCGGACGAGCGTCATCGTGAATTCGGTGGAATAGCCGATGCCCGCGCTTAAGGCAAAAGCGTGGTCTTTGTGGCGGGCCGTGGCATCCTGAACGGTCGGGTTCCAAGCCCATTGGGTGACGTCAGCGACCTCCACCACGCCCAGCTCCGTGAAAGACGGGTTGTCGTCGTGGGGGTTCTCGGCGTTGAGATGGAAATAGATCTGGTTGGAATTGAGGCCGCCGTTGTCGGAGGTCGTGGTGCCAACCCCGAGCTTGGGCCAGTCCTCGCCCGTCAAGACGGCGTTGAGCTTGAGGGTGGCGCTGGTCATCCAGGAGGTGGCGCTCAGACCCTTGAAGAAGAGATAATCGTCGGCCTCGGCCTTGGTCTCGACGTAACCGCCGTCCTCTGGCAATTCGCAGGCGACGTCGTCATCGGCCTGGATCGTGGAGATGTTGCGGTCGAAGACGACGTCTTTGACCGTGACGGCGAAGGAGCAGGATTTGGTGGGGTCGGCGCTGGAGGTGACGGTGATGGTGCTTTGCCCGACCGCCGCCGCTTTCATGACCTTCCCGGAGATGGCGACCACCGCTTCGTTGCTAGAGACGTAAGTGCAGAGCTTCTGTTTGGTCGTCAGCGTCCCGCTATAGCCCGCGATCGTGTAATACGAGGCGATGGAATAGGATTCGTCGACCTTCATGCCGACGGCAGCGGAGACGGCCGTCAAGGACTTGATGACCCCGCTTTCGGACGAGGCGGCTGAAGAAACGCCTGCGGCGGAAGAAACGGAAGAAGACGGAGTCCCGCTCTTTGAGGAAGCCGAGGAGACGGGCTGGCCGCCGCAAGAGGCGAGCGCCAGAACCGCCAAGGCGGAATAAAGAGCGACGAAGGAATGGGTTTTTCTCATGGTTGTTTCTCCTGTCGAAACGCGATAAACGCGACCTCATCATAGTGGAAAGCGCTTACTTTCTTCAACGTTTCCCGAAAAAGAAGAAAATCGGCAATGTCCTAAAAACAAGATGAACGCTGAGCAATCGGGAAACCGATACTTTAATTTTAATGGCCTTAATGGAGGAGGCGGCACTGGGTGATCGGACCGAACGACACCTGGGTTTCGCTAACGATTCGGAGGGGGCCGAAATAGAGGATCCGGTCAGAGGAGGGGTCCTCGCGCCCATGGAAGAAATAATAGGTCTGGCCCTCTTTCGCGATCCAAGAGCCATGCCCCGTCGAATAGATCGGGACCGCGGGATCCTGATGGAGGATGGGGTTGAAGGGGGCTTTGGCAAAGGGGCCTAGCGGCGTGGGGGCGAAAGCGATCCCGACCCCATAACGGGCGTTTTCGTAGTTATTGCAGGAATAGGTCATGGCGAAGACGGTCTTCCCTTGTAAGGGCAAGGCAACGACGGTGGGGCCTTCGGCCCAGCGGCGGTTCTTCTTCATCCCCCCGGACAAGGCATGGTCGTTCACGTGGGCGTTCTCCCATTCCTGAGGGTCGCTCCCGTAGGAAACGAGGCGGACGAAGCCGTCTTTCCTTAAAGGGTCTTTTGAACTTCCGTTGGCGTTAAGATAGCGCGGAAGCACCGAGGGCATGGTCTTTCCGGAAGGGTCGTCCCACCACTTCGGGTCCAGCTCCACCCCCAGGATGTTGCTCTCTTCGATGTAGCGGCCCAGTTTCTCATCGTAGACGTAATTGCGGTAGCAGCATCGCGAATAATAGAGATAGATATGCTTTTCAAAAAACAACAGGTCGACATCGATGCTCGAGAGGAAAACCCCTTGGGGGGCCTTGAGCCCTTCTTCGAAGGAGATCTTCGGATCGTCCTCGTCGGAAAGGAGAACGTTGATGTCGCGATACGTCGGGTCGAAAGGCCGGTAATCCAAAGGCCTCGAAGCGATGTTGACGAAGGGCCCTTCGGGAGAGGAGGCCACCGCCACCCCGATCTTGCAGCCCTCGACGTAATGGGGATCGCAGAAATACGCCGGCAGCCAATCCTCGCGGACGCGGGCGCTGTAGAAAAGGAAATAGAGGCCGGTTTTGGCGTTGAAAAAGCATTCGGGGGCCCAAAACCAGTCCTTGCCCCAGTTCTTCGCCGTTAAATCGAGGGCGTTGGAGACGAACTCCCAAGCGACGAGATCCGCGGAGCGGTAGACAAGGAAGGCTTTGCCCCCGCTGATCGGGCCGGTGCAATAGCAGTAATAAGACTGGCTTTTGGGGTCGAAAAGAACGAAGGGATCGGCGCCGAGCACGTTCATGATGGAGTGTCCTCTTTTTCTTAGATGAGATCGGACAAAGCGAAATAATTGGCGATCGCTTTCTCGCCACTGGCCGCTTCGCCCCCGCTGGCCAATAGGTATTCCGGGGTCTCGGTCTTGGTGACGAGGTCCCCGCTCACCGATCCGGTGATGTTCGAGTATTTGAAGCAGAGCTTGAGGGAATCGCCATCCACCCCCAAATCATCGAAGGGGATGTAGATTTCGATGGCAAGGCCAGAAGCCACCCCGCCGTTGACCACCCCGAAGGTGATGGCCCGGGAAACGAAATTCGTGACGATCTTATGATAATAAAGATTGTTGCTGGCGAGCGTCGCATCGCTGTCGGTGAGGGAGATGCCTTGGTCGTAGACCCTTAAGAGGCCAGCGCTCGAGACCGCAACGGTATAGCGGAAAGAGGCATCATCCTTGTCGGTCAGGAACACTTCGAAATCATCGTTTCGCTTGTATTGACCCATGTCGCCAATGGCCCAGTTCTCGCCATCGGTCCAGAGATCGGTATCGTTAATGAGAGCCCCGACGTAGAGGCCATCCTCGCTTTTGGCCAGCTGGACCGTCCCGAAGGAATCCGGCAAAGCGTTTTTCTTGCCATACGAGGCTTCCTCGATCGCCCCATCGACATAAGGGTGGGAGACGACGTTGACGGCGAGGGTGCCCGTAAAGGTCGCTCCGTTGATCCCAGCCGAATAAGCGACGTTCTGGGTGCCTTCTTTGGTCGGATCGTAGTCGCCATTGACGACTTTGACATCGCCGCTCGAACCGTTTTTGAAAGTCGCGGTCTCGTAGGCGGGGAGAGTCACTTTGACCCCCAGAGGGACGTCGATCGAGGCGGGCGCGAAAGAGGTGACGACGCGGGTATCGGAAAACGCGATCAACTCCGCGGCGGCGCGGTTGCCTAGGATGACGTTGCTGGAGGCGCTGAAGTGCCAGGGCTCGAAGGTATTGGTGGGCAGGTCGTCGGTCTTGACGAGGCGGCTATTGGGATCCTCTGCGGCCACCTCTTCTTGAAGGGTCCGCAATTCATTGGAGTATTTGGCGCTGTTGGTGTGGGCTTCGGGGATGACGAAAGGCATAGAGGGGTTACCGACGTAACTCCGGAGATCCTGCCGGAAATACTCCAGGGCTTTCTTATAAACCGCCATGTCGGCGTCGTATTTGGCGTCTTGCTCGCCATGGAGGAAGACGCAGCCATCCACCACCGACTTATAGCCATTGCTGGCGATCGTGCTTTCGGCGGCATCGAGGAGTTGATAGAGGTTATTGGTGAGCGGCCCGGTCAATAAGCCCGTCTTGGAGTTGGTCCGCGCTTGGGCCGCGTTGACCGTGACGGAAGCATCCGCCAACAAAGACGAGGACATCCAGTGATCGTAGAACGTCGAGCCAGAGGCCGTGTATTTGACGATGACGGAGCGGAAGCTCTCCCCGTTTTTGGGATAGCGGCTCGCCAAAGTCTCGGCCATCCCGATCTCGGGGCCGCATTCGCTGGCGGTATCCCCCAAGCCCGGGCGGACCGGCTCGATAACCGCAGACGAAGACGGCGCGGCCGGGATCGAGGCCAAGCCCGCCATCATGAGGCCATCGGCCAGGATATCGACGTCGGGAGAGGCGACCTTTTCCTCGGCCGTCAAGTCGGCGTTGAGGCCTTTGCCCCGGGCCCCGCTTTGGCCCGCCAAAAGGATGATGTGAACGGTGTCGTCATCGACGATCGGGGTGAAGCTCGAAGCGCTTCCGCCAGCCGAAGTAGACGAGGAAACAACCGGGATGGAGGCCGACGAAGAAACGGCGGAGGGGCCGCAAGCGGCCAAACCGGCGGAGGCTAAAAGCAAAATCCCCAAAACGATCTTTTTTCCGTGCATAGGAAGCACCTGCCTAATCGCTTTTATTAGATACTAAAGACCAGGGCAATTCCATGCCCCTTTTGCTTTAAAGGCAAAGGCTTCTTGGTGGGCGGGACCAAAAATAAGCGAGAAAACGCCTGATGTTTGAGGCGTAAAAAACGAAATCAGGCGCTCTTTTCACGATAAAAATAATGTAGGGTCCCGCCCGAAGTGGCGCCCCTAAGGGGGCGTATATTGTCCTTGCTATGGAAGAAAACGACGCCCCATCGCTCAGAAGCTCCTTTCGTTCGATGGATCTCACGAAGGGCAAACCATGGAAAGCCTTGATGCTTTTTTCGATCCCGATTCTCCTATCGACGTTATTGGGCAACGCCTTCGGCCTCATCAACGCTTTGGTCCTCAAAGTCACCGTCGGCGGCGATGCCGTGACGGCCATCAACTGCACCGGCAGCATCTCCGCCCTCCTCTTCAACTTCGCCTATGGGGCCAGCGGGGGCTTCTCCGTTTTGGCCAGCAACGATTTCGGGGCCAAAAGCTACGAGAAGATCCGCAAGACCTTCCTCGCCTCTTTGGTCCTGTCCCTCCTCATCGGGATCCTGCTCATGGCCGGAGGCCTTCTGTGCCTCCCTTATTTCCTGGTGGCCCTCAACGTCAACGCGATCTACATCGCCGACGCCACCGCTTATTTCCAAATCATCCTCATTTCCTTCCCCTTCATGCTTTTGGCGAATCTCTTGGGCAATTTCCTGCGGGCATTGGGCAATTCCTTCATGCCGCTCGTCTATGGGCTCATCACCACCCTTTTGAACATCCTTTTCGATTATCTCTTCACCGGGGTCTTCCGCTTCGGGGTGCAGGGCGTGGCGGCCGGGACTTTGATCGCCAACGTCGCCGATGTCTTGCTCACCTACGCCTATCTCTACAAGAAATACCCCTATCTCCGCTTTTCCAAAGAAGGTTTCAAAGGCGGAGGCCGCCTTTATTGGGCCCTTTTGGCGATGGGGATCCCCTTGGGGCTCCAATGGTCGATCCTTTTCATCGGCTCTTTCGTTCTAAGCAGCCAAGTCAACCTCTTCGGCAACGGCTTGGCCACCAAGGCCGGGGCTTGCTACAGCTCCTGGGAAAGCTATCTCACGATCCCCCTTTCGGTCATGGCGACCTCCCTCATGAGCTTCGTGGGCCAGAACTACGGGGCCAAAAAGTTCGACCGCATCCGGCAGGGCTTCCGCGATGCCTTATTGATCGATTTTTGTTCCTATCTCGTCGTCTTGGCCATCGGCCTTTCGACTGCCCGGGCGGTCCCCTACATCTTCTTGCCAGAAGAGGAGGTCAATGACCGGGTCGTCTACTATTGCTCCACCTATCTTTTCGTCATGACGCCTTTCCTCATCTGCCAAGGGACGTTGCAGCTCTCGCGGTCGGTCCTGCAGGGCATCAAAAAGCCCCTCCTCCCCTTTTTGAGCGGAATCGGGGAATTGGGGGCGCGCATCGCCGTGTGTCTATGGATCCCGGGCTTGATCAGCCCATCCAATCCCACGAGCGACGCGGCGTATCTCGGGCTGTGCTTCTCGGATGCGGCGGCCTGGGTCATGAGCGTGCTCATCATGGGCGGCAGCGTCCTCTATTTCCTCTTCTTCAGCAAGCTCTTCAGAAACCCGGATAAAGACGACCTCGGGAAAAGGAAAGCCTAGAAGTATTTCCGTTGATGGAGGATGACCGGGAGCTCAATCGACTTCCGGGGCCGCTTGGCGTTCTGGAAGCGGTCCGCCAAGAGGTCGAACGCGGTTTGGCACACGAGGTCGTAGTCGAAGTCGACGGAGGTGATGTCGATGAGGCCATCCTCCCGGGTGTTGAGGCAATCGCATCCCACGATGTGCATGTGGGGATAGACCTTCCGGAAGTTCGGGATCTCGAGGTTCAGCTGCTTGAGGACGGCATAGGCCAGTTCATCGTTGAAGCAGAAGATGCCGTTATAGCCCTTCTTGATCAAGGAAGTGAGCTCCCCGGGGGCTTGCTTTTCGTCGATCACCACGAGCTGCCCCTCGGGCAGGGTTTCCCGGATCGTCTCCTCGAAGCCCTTGAGGCGCCGCTTGGAGCATTCGACGTTCGCCATCTTGACATAGACGAACTTGTCGAGCTTGTGGTAGTTGATGAAATAATTGGCCACCATCTTGCCCCCGTCTTCGTCGTTCATATAGACCTGGTCGATGAATTCCTTGTCGATGTCCCTTCCGACCAAAACCACCGGGATGTTATTGAGGCGGGCCGATTCGATGGCCTCGTCGTCAGGCTCCAATAGGGTGATGATGCCATCGACCCGTTGGGAGATGCACTGCTTGAGGACCTCGATCCCCATCTTCTTATTGAGCGAGAAGACGATCGTGAAGTCGTAATTCTTCTGGCTGATGATGGCGACGAGCTTCTGGCAGACGATCGAAAAATAGAGATTCTTGAAGCTGTTGATGACCACGGCGATGAGATACTTGCCGTCTCGCCGGATGAATTGCGAGATGTTGTTGGGCAGATACCCAAGCTCGAAAGCCTTCTGGCGGACTTTCTCCTTCGTCCCGCCGCTGATGTCGTCGCAATCGCGAAGGGCCCTGGAGACCGTGTTGACGGAGATGCCAAGCTCGAAGGCGATGTTTTTGAGACCCGTTGTTTTGCTGGCCATGTTTCTCGATTTGATTATAACCGAAAACGAAAGGGAAAAAGGCAATAACCGAAAGAAAAGGGCGCGGAAGGACCGCGCCCTTCTTAGAAGAGCGAAGATCAGCCGACGAGTGAGATGGCAAACGACGAGATCTTGGCGCTGCACTTCTTGTCATAGAAGCCAACGCTCAGCCCCGTGGTCTTGGCCAAGGTCCGGGTGGCCATCCCATCGCCCAAGGTGACGGCGGCCCCATCGAGGGTCGCGGAGGCGACGCCACTTGCATCCACACTCAAAGCGAAGGTGTGGGCCAAAGTGGCATCATAAGTGCTCGAGTCGGCGAAGTTAGAGCCATTGCTCCAATTGCCGCTCATGCAGCTCTCGAGGCGGGCGTACTTCTCGACCGTGGCGGTTCTCACGGCATAGGCCACCACATCATCGCCGAGCTTGAGCCCGACCTGAGGCCAATACCAGTTGGCGGCCGTCGAATAATAATCGGAGATGGTGAAGGAGATCACAAACGGAGCCGAAATCGCATCGCTATACGTCAGGAGGTTGATGCCATCGGTGACATCGGCGCTTCCAACGCCAGAGCCAAAGGCGAAGGTCGCGTTGTCGGTGATGGCGATGTCCCCGGTCTTGGTCCATTTGCCAACCGTGGCCGTTCCTAAGGAGGCCACGATGGCGTCGACGTCGGCTCCGGTCTTGGTGACCAAGGAGGAGATCGTCATCCCCAGCCCGCCGAACTCAAGGAAGGTCGGGATCGAAGCGGTCGAGGCATCGAAGACGGCGCGGTCATCGGTCCATTTGGCGATGATGCCGCCGTTGAGGAAGTAGTAATAATCCAAGCCGTTGCGGAGCAGCCCAAGATCCATCGTCGGGGTGGCGTTATAGAGGAGCCCGGCGGCATCGCAATAACCGCTGGCCGGAGCCCAGTTCCAGGTCCCGCCGACGCGGGTGATGCCGGCCATCAGCTCGTTGGAGCCGCCGACGTGCCCGTCTTCCGCCAGCCAGACGAGGGTATTCGCGTCGCTGGAGGCGCTGGCGAGGCCGATCTTCGAATAATCATCGGAGATGGCGTTGGTGCGGTCGACGGCGATCGTGGCCCGCACATACCATTGGGTGCCGCTCATGCCCTTCAATCCGACATAGCCCGGCATGCCGGCATCCCCGGTCTTGGAGGCCAGGGAAACGGTACCGCTGCTATTCTCTTTCGAGAAATCCCAGGTTCCGACGGCGTTCGAGCGGTCATAAGCCGTCTGGCCATAAGAAACGGTGATCGTGGCGGTCGCGCTCAAGGTCCCGGCCGTGGCCGTGACGACGGCGCTGCCGTCTTTCTTCTGGGCGGTGACTAAACCACTCTCATCAACCGTCGCGACGGTCGCATCGCTCGTCGACCAAGCGACGGTTGTCGGCGCGGAGAAGAGCTTGTCGGTGGAGGCCGAAAGCTGGATGGCCCCCTGCGAAGCGTTGTCATAGACGAGGTCATATTTCGAATAGTTGAGCGTCAAGGCGGTCGGGGTGTCGAAGAGGGCATCCACCGCTCCACCCGTCACCGCTTTGAAATCCTTGGCGGTGAAACCCGTGCTCCAGCCGCCGACCCAAGCGTAGCTCGGGGCATCCGCGGCAATGCCGCCCCAGACGAAATGCTTGTAGCACGTGAGCGTGCTGTCGCTCGTTTTTCCGACGAGGGCGTAATAATCGACGCCATCGCGGAGCAAGCCGAGCTTGAAGCCAGAGCCCAAGGTGACTTTGGAATCGCCGTCGACGGCGAAAGCCCCCAATTGGTTGTTCCAATCCCAATCGGTGAAAGCGTCGTTGGATTTGACGAAGTTGAAATTCGTCCATCCGGCGGTTTCGCCGCTTAAGGCGCTGTCGATGTAGAAGAAGCCATTGGCTTCGGTTGTGTCCTCGTTCCAATAGCCATCGGCTTTGTTGGAGGTCATGATGCCGACCTTCGGAAAGTTATCGGTCCCGCCGAAAGAATCGATGGTAACGCCGGCTTCGACGTACCATTTGGCGCTCGCGACGTCGCTATAGATGAGAGCGGTATCGCCTGGCTCGACGCTGAGGGAGCCGTCATCGAGATACATCGACGTGTCGAGGTTCGTGCCCCGGGAGGTCGCGAAATCGATGACGCCGTGCTTGACCGTGAAGGTCAAGGCATCGTGCTTCGTGGCATCGGCTTTGCTCGTCACCGTGATGGTGACGGTCGATTCGCCCGTCACAGCCTTGAACTTGACGACGCCGTTAGTGACCGTCGCCACCGTTTCGTCGCTGCTCGACCAGGCCACTTTGGCGTTCGTGGCGTTAGCCGGCAAGACCGTGGCCTTTAAATATAAGTTGCTGTTATCCACCACTTTCAGGGAATCGGGGGCGGTGAGGCTCACCGAAGCGACAGGGATCGAGGAATCGCTCGAACTGACCGTAGCAGAAGAAGACGAAGTTCCGGAAGAAGCCGAAGAGGCGGCCGCCGAGGAAGAAGCTCCCGAAGTCTGAGATGAGCCAACGGTGCCATTGCAGCCGCCTAAGACCAGGGTCCCTCCGACAAGGAGAGCCAACACCGACGAGAAGAGCAAGACGGGCAATTTCTTTTTCATTGTGTTCCTCCTATGAAACATCACCCTTTGTGCCTAAGAAGTAATGCACAAATAAGCGGAGCGCTGTTGAAAGCGCTTTCACCTACGAGCCCCATTCTAGGGTTCCGGCATGCGCTTGTTCAAACATTAAAAATAATGAGGAAACAGGTTTGTTTCATGCGAATTAAAGAAACCCTTCATCGCCGGAGAAAAGCGCCGAAGAATGAAAAGGGCTCCAGGGCGGAAGAACAAAAGCGGGAAAGACCTAGAAATCCCGATTTAATCTTAAAAGAAGCAAAATCAAACCATAATGTTCATACTTTTTATTATGTTCATCAAAACGCTGAACACTTTAAAATCAATGAACATTTTTATTGAAAAAGCCAAGAAATGCCCTAAAATGCTGCTATGGAAGAAAAACAATTCTTTATTAGAACCATCGAGGAAGCCCTCAAGGGGATAGGAGCCGAAGAGATCCATTGGGGGAATAACGACGCTCTCGCGAAGACTGCCCCAAAAAGCCCTTTCGATGGCGAGATTGCTTTTTTCCTCCCCCGCTTCAGGATTCGGCTTTCTTATCGCTGCGTCATCAAAGCAGGCAGCGGACCTCGTTTCCTCGACGATTCTTTGGAAGAAAGCTCCCAGCCCGTTTTGTACGCCGCTCCCTTTATCTCGGAAGACTTCGGCTCGCTTCTTGAAAGCAAGAATATTTCCTTCCTTGACGAGGAGGGAAACATCCTTTTGCTAAGCAAACGGTTTTATTTCTCGAAAAGGGCGACCAAGACTAATACCACCCTTCGTCGAAGCGATATTTCCCCTTTCGATGGCAAAGCCGAGAAAAGCTCCCTTATCCTCCGGACGCTTCTGAGAGAGCCACCTCGTTTTCTGACCGTCCGGGAAATCGCCAAAACCGCTGGGGCCAGCTTGGGGCAAATTTCTAATGTTCGAGCCTTCTTAAAGCAAAGAAACTGGATCGAAGAGAGCCCCCATGGATTCCGTCTTTTGGATCCCGTTTCCCTTTTGAAGGAATGGGCGCCCGTTTACCAAAAAACCAAAATCCAGGGACGAAAAGCGGCTTTCTTCACTACTAAAAAGAGCGGGGATGTTCTTGCGGCTTTATCCTCCATGAAGGGATCGTGGTATCTCGCTTCCTATAGCGCAGCGGAACGCTACCACCCCATGGTTCTTAATCCGGTAATGTCGATTTATGCCGACCCCTCTTCTTATGAAGCGATCATTAAAAGCGTCCCTGCTTCTCCCGTTCTCAGCGGGCCTAATCTCATCATCCAAGAAGCAAGGCCTTCGGAATTGAGTTTCGCCGAAAAACGCGAAGAAGCGTTCCTGGTGTCTCCCGTCGAAGTCATCTTGTCGCTGGAAGGCACGGGTGGTCGCAGCGAAGAGGCGCTGGCTCCCTTGTATAACGATTTAATAAATGGCAAAGAAAGATCAAGAACTTAAAACGACTGAAGATTACGATTCTTCCATGGTCAAAGCTTCCATGGATTGTTTGCTTGAGGTCTATGACGCCTTCGAAAGCCAAGGGATTCCTTATCTTCTCGTCGGGGGTTGGGTCCCGGGTCTCCTTTTTCCTGAGGGAGGCCATGTTGGAAGCATCGACGCGGATTTTCTTTTGAAAATGGCCTCAGAGGAAAACATCAGCAAGAAAATTCGGCCGCTGCTTGAAAAAAGAGGATTCGTCCCGAATCCCGACCCCGCCAAATGGTTTTCATTCCAAAAAGCCTATTCCGGGCCAGATGGCATGGTGACCATCGATGTCGATCTCTTGACGGAATCCTATGGAGGGACCTCCACAAAGCATCGAAGCAATAAAGTCGAAGGCGTGAAAGCCCTGAAAATCACGGGAGGGGATTACGCTTTTTCTTTTGAACCCCTCTTCGTGGGTCTTCCCGATCAAAAAGGCAAAATCAAAGTCGTAAACTACATTCCGTTCATCATCATGAAGAGTTTGGCGATGGACGATTCCAAAAGAAACAAACCCAAAGATGCTTATGACATCTATTTCGTTCTTTCAAAAGCGCCGAATTATGATTCTTTGTGCCTTGAATTCTCAGCGTTGGTCGCCAAAGCGGAGAAACAAGGGAAAACGGATTCTCTCGTTCAGAGATGCTCCGTCATCCTTGAGAAATGGTTTCCCTCGCCGGCAGGCCGAGGACCGAACGCCATTATTGGCTTTGAACATCCAAACAGCTCGGAAGAAGAGGAACGAATCCGCCAAAGCGCTTATCAGTTTGTCCATAATTTCATCAAACGTTGAGAAAGATTTTTCCCGTTTCTAAAAAGCCGCCTAAAGACGCCATCCTTCAGAATGCATATCAAAAAAAGCTATGAATTTGAACGGCCATTCCCATCAATTCTTTTTTTCATATTTATTTGAATGACCCGTTTTTTCAAAAGCGAACAAATAAACTCATCAAACGCAGCTTTATTTCAATCTTTCATATCTTCCCAACGAATCGCGCTGACTTCGACTTGATAACCCATGCTTGACACCCTTTGTTTCACGCTTCTAAGAGAAACCTCGCTAAAAAACGGAATTCTCGGAAGTTTCTCGTCTCCTTTTGATATAATCGCAAAAACGATAGTACAATCCACTCCATACGTTAATAAAAAACCTTCGCTATTGGGTTGCTCCTGGATTTTTGAATTTGCCTTTGTGACAAAAGTCGAATCAGAGCGAATGAGTTGTGCCGAAACAAAACCCTGATTAAACAAATGGCTGAGTGTAGATGAACCGGAATACTTTTTGACATGAACAAGAATGTTGTTTTTGCCAAGGATGTCGCAAAGCTCTATTTTTGAATAATAATTCCCGTATTCGATTTCCTTTTGATCCATTTTCAGCAACTGGCCACCACTGTTTTTTGCAAATCGATCATTGTAAGTCTCTTCTTTTTTGTCTTTTTTCTCATCGAATGGCAAAAAATCAATTTTAGAAAACGATGTTTTCGCATAATCTTCTTCAACTAATTTTTTGAAGTTTGGATTTACGAGATACCATTTCCCACAATTGATGCAGTATGAGGAATTATTGTAGTTAAGTTCACCATAGAGGCATTTGCTCGCTGGCCAAGTGTTTTTTATGGTTTTATCGTCGGAACCACCGATTTGCGAAATTCCCAAATTCCTAAGCTGATCGAAAGATGTTAGCGGAGCATTCAACAGGGAAATAACATTCTCGATCAAAATATCGTCGCCGATATCGTTTTTCCCAATACGGAATCCACTAGTTTCAGACCAATCAATGTCTTCTGGAACCGCCATCCAAATATCTTTGGTTTTATCATTTATTTCTTTGATTAATTCTATATTCAGTTTCTCTTCCAGGGATTGGTCCTTAACCAATGAAATGTTGTCAATCCAGTCAAAGGATTCCTTATATTTGTTCGAGCAATATCGTTTATAAACTTTTCCAAGAAACTCCTTAATGTTATGAATTGAAACATCGGCATTAAGCGACAAAGAATCCCCACCGCTCATCATTCCATTAAAAAGAGATTCATCGGTCGATTTTCCTACTACCGATGTAACCAAATCAGTTTCAGGATCGAAAGTAAAACCAGCGATGTCTGAAGGAGATGGAGTTTGTTCATTGCTCCGGGTTTGTTTTCCTCCGATTCCGCTCTTTGATATCTGCCTTAACTGTTTTTGTTCGATAGTGTTAAGAACCGTAATCAATCCAAATCTTTCCATATATGAATTCTGATTAAGCAAATTCCGACCAAAACCAAACGCAATCGCGAACGTATGTGAAACGCCATCAACCTCAGTGGAGGTTACAAGTATGGCTTCCGCAGCAAGCGATTTAAAAGCGTTGGCGGGGCCGTTCCCTTCTAAAAAGCTGACCCAGGCGGGTTCAACCGGAAATTGATTTTTATAATACAAAGTACCAACGTTATCGATTGTTTTATTGAGCAACGCTGAGTTTTTAACGACGTTGCCTGAAAAATCATCTTTGATAAGATAAACAGAAAAATGGTATTTTTTTGCCCCACTCATATGATGATTATTTTATCAACAAAATGACAAAACGGTTAAAAAATAGCTTTTTATTGTTAGGAATAAGCAATTGCAACCAACTGGCTTATCCGAGAATTTTGGATTATTTCTGCCATGAGAAAAATAATTAAATCGGAAAGACGAAAATCGACAAATTTGATTGGATTGGTTTTGCAAAGTTGGGTCAGGGAAAAGGAAAAGCGGGATCGCGTTTGACGCAGCCCCGCCTTGCCTTGAAAGAAAAGGGGTTAAGAGAGTTTGATGTTGGAATAGACGGCAGCCGAATCGGCGCTGAGGCCCCAGTAGTTTCCGGAAATGGCGACGGAAGGGGTCTGAGTGCTCGTGAGAACGTCGTTGACGTAATAAGCGATGGTGTTCGCCATCTTGTCGAGGACGAACTTGATGTGATAGACGGTGTTGAGATTCGGGAAGGCCCCGGCGATCTTGTTGGAATCGTTCCAAGCGAAGCCTCCGTTGTCCTTGCTGAAGGTGTTGAAGCCACCCCAATCGTCGCGGCCCACCACGACGAACTTGCCATAGTTGTGATTGTCGTAGGGACTGTCCGCCCCCACCACAAGGCCGGTTCCGATCCAGTAGGTGTTCGCATCGCTCGTGACGTTGAGATCGTATTCGAAGGTCGTGGCGGTCGTCGGGGTGGCGAACATCAGGATGTTCCCGCCCGCCAAGGCGGTATAGGTCGTCGCCTCGCCGGTTCCGGAAATCGTCCAGGAAGAGGCGGTCCCGCTCGTGTAGAGGATCGAAGAAGGGATGCCGCTCATATCGCTCGAGAAAGTGATGTTGGAGAAAGTGACTCCGGGCATATCGGCGTATAAGCCGATGTCGCTGCCGCTGATTTTCGTCTTGAGGATGGAGGAGCCGGCATAAGCCCCGTTCACGAAGTAATGAATGGCTCCCGCCGCTTTGTCCCAGATGAACTTGAGGTGATAGGTGGTGTTAAGGGTTGGGAAGGCGCCGGCGATCTTATTGCTGTCCTCCCAATTGAAGGCGCCCTCGTTTTTGCTGTAGGTGACGAAATCCGCCCAGGGGGAACGCCCGACCACGTAATACTGGCCGACGCTGTGGTTCACGTTTCGGCTGGTGGCCCCGATCACGATGCCGTTACTCACAAGATAGGTATAGGTGTCGGAAGTGACCTTGAGGTCGTATTCGACGGTGCCGCCATCGAAGGTCTCTTTGTTGAACATGAGCAGCTGGGTCGTGGATTGCGAGGTATACGTTTTGACGCCAGAGGCATCAGTCGTGATGGACCAGCAATACTCATCTCCGACCGGATAGTTGTAATCGGGCACATCGGCATGGCTATTGACGGCGGCGAGGACTTTGGGGGCCACTTTGGCCGTATAGGCGGCATCGGTCAGGTGATAGACATCGCGGAAAAGCGAGGTGTCCACGTTGCCTGAGGCATCCAGCACGACGTCATGGACGTCGATGAGGGAGACCGTCGAGGCGAAGCTGGATTTGTAGAGGGCGTCCAAAGCGTCGATCTTGGCGCGGAAGTCCGCGGTCTCGCGGCCCGCCCCGATCTGATAGAACTCCGTGAAGAGATAAATCTGGGCGTCCGGGGCAAGGCTCTGGATTTGGCCAAGGAGGGCGGTGATGTTGGCGACGATCGTGTCATCGCTCACGCCAGCGCCGACGTCGTTGGAGCCAAGCCAGCACAGCACGTATTTGGGATCGTAAGAGGCGATTTCGGTGGCTTGGTTCTTCCAATCCCCCGTGACCGTGCCCCCGATGCCGAGGTTGGCGACGGTCCCTAAGCTCGAGAGATCCGCTTTGACGTTGCCCCACATCTCGCAATGGCTGTGGCCGAAGAGGACGAGATCCGCGGTTTTCTTGGCCGTGGAGGAGGAGCAGGCGAAGTCATGGAAGACGACGCCCAAGCCCGAGGCCCGGATCCCTAGGCCGGTCCCGGTGAGGGGGCTGGCGTCCGTGTATTCGAGATAGAGCGCCTCGCCCAAATAGCACTTGATGTCGCTTCCGGAGAAGACGACCGATAAGTATTCCTGGGTCCCGGAGGTATAACCCGCCGAGAGCTTCATCTCCTTCAGGATCGTCGCGCTGGTCCCGTCGAATTTAAGCAAGCGGGCGGTGTTGTTCGTGCTGATATGGAAGAAATAATAGGACAAACCGACTTCTTTCTCGTAATAGCCCGAAGAGGAAGAGGAAGAGAGACGGAAGACGAGGCCGTTATTGGTGTTGCTGCCTGAGACCATGTAGGAAGAAACGGTTCCGTCGGAAAGGGTCTCATCATAAAGCGAAAGCGATTTTTCTTGCGTGGATTTGATGATCCCATCGAATTCCTTGAATTCGCCGGCCTTGGACGAGAAGCCCGTCGGATCGGTGAACTGGAAGTCGCCTCCGGAAACGACGGATAAGTCTGTGAAGCGGACCCCTGCCACGCCCGCCCGGAAGCCATAGGAGGTGCCGGTGAGAGGCAGCGCGTCGCTGTAATTGACGAGAAGCGTCCCGTTGACGAAGCAGGTGATGCTGGCTTCGTCCCGCATGACCTTCAGCGCATAGGTCTGGGTCTGATCAAACCCCGAGATGGCGGAGATGGCGCAGGCCGTCCAAACCCCGTCATTGACCTTGCCCAAATAGGCCGTTCCGGCTTTGCTGATGAAGAAGAAATAATAGGAGACCCCGCTCTCCCAGAAAGACTGGAGGCCATTGGCGGTGAGGCCGAAAACCAAGCCGTTATCGCCCGCAGCGGCGCTCGCCATCTGGACATCGAGCTCGCCATAAGCCATCACGCCGTCTTTCTTGAGGATGATCGAATTCCCGGAATCGGAGGTGATGGCCCCATCGGTTCCTTCCTCGAATTTTCCGTTCACGATCGTATAGCCAGCGATGTTCTGCTCCATCACGCCGGTATCCGAGGTAATCGAAATGGCTTCGTAGGTCGTGCCAACACTGCCAGCCCTGATACCATAGGAGGTGCCAGTGAGAGAATCGTAATCCCGATAGAAGGAATATTCGGTCCCGTCGACATAAGCGTCGATCACGTTATAGGTACTTGAAACGTTGTAGTAGATGACTTTGAGATCGTGGGTGGCCGCAACGTCATAGCCCGCGATGTCCGAATAAGAGAGGGCGGTCCAGGATCCGTTATTCACTTTCCCGAGATACGCTCCCCCGCTTTGACTGATGAAGAAGAAATAATAGGAGGCGCCGGTCTCCCAGAATTGCGACGCCCCATTCGCGGAAACCCCGAAAACCATGCCGTTATCCCCGACGGAACCCGCCTTCATGGCGAGGCTGTAGGTCCCTTGGTCGAAGGAGCCTCCGGAAACGAGGGCCAGGGTGTTGGAGGCCCCGGTGACGAATTGCTCGCCGCTGGCGGTCAAGGATCCCGATGCGATGGTGAATTTCAAAGTGTTGTCCTCCGATGAACTCGAACCGCCGATTGAAGAACTACTTCCTGTTGAGGAGGCACTGCTTCCGATCGAGGAGCCACTACCTTCCGAAGAACCGCTTCCTGCCGACGAAGAAGCGGAAGAAGAGAAGCCGTTCGAACTCACAGAAGAGGAATCCGAGGAACTCCCCCCGCTTTTGGAACCATTAGAAGAGAATAGCGACGAAGCTCCTCCCGTTCCGCTACAGCCCGCAAGAGCCATCAGCAAAGAGGCTCCGAGAAGGCATGGGAAGGCGAAGAAAGAGCCTTTTCCATATTTTTTCATGGTTTTTCTCCTAATAACGAGGCTAATATATATGGTTAGTAAAGGGCTTACAATGGCAAATATTCCGTCAAAAGGACCAAATATTACGATATGAAGTCAGAACTGGTGCAAGATTTCAAAGCGGGCACGAAGCTCTATGAGCCCTATCCCCCGCGCGACAAAAGCGGCCTTTTGGCCCAAATCCAATTCGTGGGTCATGAGTATGTGGGGCAGAACTACTACATCAACCGCGAAGGCTTCGAGTCCTTCATGCTGACCTTGGTTGGCTCGGGTTCCACCAAAATCATCATCGACAACGTGGTCCGGACGGTTGGCAAGAACGAGATGATCTTCCTTGATTGCCTCAAAGGTCAGGTCTCCTGGACTGAGCCGCCGATGGATGGCTCCTCCATCAGCGCCGAGTTCTATTATCTCCATTTCTATCCCAACGAATGGATCCGAAGCCTCCACCGCTACCTGACGTCCTCCGGTTCGATCCTGAATCTCGGGGAAGACACCATCGGCTACAAAAAGCTCGTCACCGATATCATTGACGCCCTCGAAACGAAAACCTTCGATGAGTGGGAATATTCCAAAAGGATCTATGAGATGTTCTATCGCCTGACCAAGGAGATGGAAAACAAAAAAGAGGCTGGCACCCCAGAAGTGATCCAAAGGGTCGTTGCCTATCTCTCCGATAATTATGACAAAAAGATCACCCTGTCGGATTTGGCGGATCTCGTCCATCTCACGCCCAATTACCTGGAGTTCCTTTTCGACAAGGCCATGAAGCAGCCGGTTTTCTCCTATCTCGGGAATTACCGCTTCCACAAGAGCACGGAACTCCTTCTTCAATCGAACCTCTCCATCGAGGAAATAGCGGCCAAGGTGGGTCTTACGGAAAGGAAGGCCCTCATCCGGCTATTCAAGAAAAACATCGGGATGACCCCGCTAGCGTACCGCAAGTTCTACAATCAAAGCCACCCCGTGCCGGAAAACAAAAACGACCAAATGAATGAAGTCATCCAAGGAAAAAGTTAATCTCGTCTAAAGATATCTCGGGTGAAGACCTTGTCTTTGACGTCATCCAAACTCGAATCGTACCGATTGGCGATGATGACATCCGCTTCTTTTTTGAATAGATCAAAAGATGGAATGACAGGGCTTCCAAAGAAATCCTTGTCTTTGAGGGCCGGCTCATAAACGATGACCTTGACCCCTTTGGCTTTGATTCTCTTCATTATTCCCTGAATGGAGGAAGATCTGAAGTTATCGCTATTGGATTTCATCGTGAGCCGATAAACCCCAACCGTTTTGTTCTTGGTCTTGGCGGGATCGTATCCGATCCTCTTCAAGATTTGATCTGCGATAAAATCCTTCCGCGTTGAATTTGAAGAAACAATCGCAGAAATCAAGTTTTCAGGTACATTTTGATAGTTGGCTAACAACTGTTTGGTATCTTTGGGCAGGCAATAGCCGCCATATCCGAACGAAGGGTTGTTATAGAAAGAATCAATCCGAGGATCGAGGCAAACTCCATCGATGATCGCTTCGGTGTTGAGTCCCTTGGATAAGGCATAGGTGTCCAACTCGTTGAAATAGGCAACTCTTAAGGCAAGAAAGGTATTGGAAAACAATTTAACCGCTTCGGCTTCGGTGGTTTCCATGAAGAGCGTAGGGATGTTTTGCTTAATGGCCCCTTCCTGGAGCAAGGCAGCGAACTTATGAGCGGAATCCACCGCTTTTTTATCTTTTGAATTGACCCCGACAATGATCCGAGAAGGATACAAATTATCATATAATGCTTTGGATTCGCGGAGAAATTCAGGAGAAAACAGAATTTTCGAGTAATGAAATTCTTTCTGAATCTGTTCCGTGTAGCCAACCGGGACGGTGGACTTTATCACGATGGCGGCTTTTTTGTTGACTAAGAAAATAGTTTTTAAGGCGGCTTCAACACAGGATGTGTCGAAAAAGTTTTGGACGGGGTCATAATTCGTGGGAACAGCAATTATCACCAAGCCGGCATCTTTATAAGCGGAGGCGGCATCAAGAGAGGCAGTCAGATGAAGTGGCTTGTTTTTTAGGAAGTTTTCAATCTCCTTGTCCTTAATCGGAGAAATTCTTGTATTGATCTGATCCACTTTTTCTTGAAGCAAATCAACCGCGGTTACTTCGTTACGTTGAGAAAGCAAGATAGAAAGAGATAGGCCAACATATCCTGTCCCAGCAATTGCGATTTTCATAATAAAGCCCTCAATTTCATAAGCTTTTTATGACTGTATTTTACTATAAAAAGACAAGAAAGAATCAACGATTCGCTTTTTCCCATTCAATAAATTTTTTAATTCCCTGTTCAAACGTTGTGTGGGGTTCGTAGCCAATTAGCCTTTTGGCTTTAGATATATCAGCATAAGTAGCATTTACATCGCCGGGTTGCATCGGGAGGAAATTGATGATTGCCTTTTTCCCAAGACCCTTTTCTATCGTCTGAACCATTTCCAAAAGAGTAATCGGATAATTCGATCCCAAATTTAGGATTTCGTAAACATTATCGTGGTGGCTAAGATAGGAAATCACGCCTTCTATTCCATCGCAAATATCATCTACATATGTGTAATCCCGATAGGTTTTGCCATCACCATATAAAACAATCGGTTCTCCGGCCTCAATGAGCCTTGTGAACTTGTTAATCGCCAAATCCGGCCTTTGCCTTGGCCCATAGACCGTGAAAAAGCGAAGCATGAAAATATCCAAACCATAAACGGCGTGATAAACATGGGCCATAACTTCATTGGCTTTTTTAGTGGCGGCATAGGGTGAAATGGCAAAATCAACACAATCGGTTTCTTTGAATGGAACGTTTTTATTGTTCCCATAAACACTTGAAGAAGAGGCAAGTATCAGCTTTTTGACTCCGTGTCTTCTTGCACATTCCAAAACATTTATGGTACCTTCGCCATTCACGCGTTGATAAGAAATGGGGTCTTCCAAAGAAGGGCGAACACCGGCTTTGGCAGCAAGATGAACAACAAAATCAATACGATATTTTGTAAAAACGTCATCAAAGAGTTCAAAATTAAGAATATTCAACTTTTCGAGATGGAATTTTTGAAAATGAAAGTATTTTTCAATGTTTTTTTCTTTAATCTTGGGATCATAATATGAATCGAAATTATCAACTACAACAACACTATCCCCGTTATTAAGAAGGTCTCCAACGAGTTTACTTCCGATAAAACCAGCTCCACCAGTAATTAAATAATTCATACATGAATTATATGAAAGAAAAGTGTAAAAACATATAACGTTAATATCATATAGTTTAATATTCATTTTTTTCACACAATCGCAAATGGTATTTGTTTTGATTTAAAAACGATCCTCTAAACAAAGTAAAACGCTTCGATTTATGGGATAAGGTTTGTATTCATCATGAGAGATTCACCGAACATCCCATTTATTTCCAAAATCCTTCGATACCGATTTCTGTTTTCTCAACCTTAAAACGCCAAACAAAGTTCGCTTGGGAGCGGGAGACGTTACGTTAAAAAACTCAGAAGAAAGATCAAATGGTCTCAGAAACTTCGGATTGTTATGTGAATACATTGATTCACTGGAAAAAACTCTTTAGTGCTGAGAAAAGAAAATATATTTACTTAAAAAGATATATACAAAATCTTCTAAAAAAGTGCTCAACGATCAAGCGTTTTTTTATGTGAATGAAAAATTCTGACAACTGCAAAACTTCGTAAATCTTTTAGCAAAGAACGCCCATCATTAAAAATTAGCAAAAAAGTTAAACAAGCGAAGGAAATAGCAAAAATAACAATTACAAAATCAAATAATGCAAAGATTTTTTGCGAAGGGAAAATAGAAATGAGTTTTAATAACAAAAAAGAAGAAATCACAGAAAACAACGCAGAAATAAATAAATACAAAAACCATTTTCCCCAGCCTTTCCGAAAAACAAATCTAAAAACAAGCGAAGGAAACCAAATAGAAAATATAATTTGAGAAATAAGCATAGAAATTAACAATCCAACAACTCCAAATAATAAGCCTAAAAATATCGACAAGATAAAATAAAAACAAGAAATTATAAATGCAACCCAAGGCCTATAATTAAATAGGCCTGAAGCAATTATAAATTCGTTTTCAAGCGATTGCGAACAAGCAAAAAACAATATTGTAGAAAGAAGAATTACAACAAAAGGATCAGAAATAACATACTCACTTCCAGCCCACGCCCGAACAAAAACATTTATAAGCAAATAAAAACAAGAAGCGGCAAACATGCAAATACTAAAATTTAAAATCAAAAGCTTGTCAAAAACATTTTTTTCTTTTTCTTTGTCACTTGCTGCATGGAGGTTTCCTAAACTAGAAGTAAAACCTCCAAAAAAAGTAGTTACAAAACCAAAAACAACCTGATATATAAAAAAATAATTAGAAAAAATGCCAAGTGAAAAAAGACCAGAAAACGCCGAAACGAGAATAAAAATTACGTTAGAATTAATTACACTACTCGCTCGATACCAAAAAATATGAAAGACATCCCGCAAAATAACTCTTTTTTCCTCAACAGAAAGGTTCTTTTTTTCTTGAAAAACTGACTTATATTTTCCACCAATAATCAAATAGAAAACGAGATTAATTAAAATAGTAATGACGGTTGAATCTATTATTGCAAAAAGGTAATTTTTCGAGATAACCAAAATAAGAATTTGAGAACCAAAATTAAGGAGGGACAATGCGATATCAAAAAGAGAATACCAATATTTTTCTTGATCTGCGATGAGAAGAACTTCTCGATATGAAAAGAGATAACAAGAAGATGTATTAAGCAAAAATAAAAAATAAACGAGGTAAATATTTATCCCTGAAGGAATGGTATTATTCGGAATTAGAAAAGGGAAAAAGGGCATAAGGCATAGACCAATAATAAAAATAGATAATGAGACCAAATTATAAGAATATTTTAAAAAATTCATTATCTTGGCAACCGATTTTGAATCATTATCTCGAATCGGCTTATACAATGCATGTGAAACACAAGAACCGAGACCTAGATCGAGCAATGATAATATTCCTAAAACACTCGTAAAAAAAGAACTTAGACCCAAAAATTCCGAGGACAAAAAAATCAAAAAAATCGTTCTAAAAGCAAAAGAAGAAAGCGAACCGATTATTTGATCAAAAACAAGAAAAAAGGAAGACTTAAAAGAGTTGGCAGTCCTTGGCTTGTTATTGAATAAACTCTTTTCCATTTGACCGATATTATAACATGAGTGCTGAAGCTGACGAAAAAAACCAAGTAAAATCGGAAAATAACGAATATGGAGTTAATAAATCAGATAATAGTCTCATCAAATGAAATATTTGAATTTTTGTTAGTTACTTTATTTGATTTATAGAAATTAAACGAAAAATGGTGTGTAATACTTCCCTTGAATTTTCGAAACCTAATAGAAACCCAATTGTTTGAATTAGAAGAAATAAAACCAAACGAGCAAGATAAAATTAAATATTCAATTTTGGTATAATAAGTAACTAAGAAGAACTGAAAAATAAAAATATAAATTAAAAAACTTAAAAACAAAAAACGATTTTTTTCCTTGTTTTTCATAATGACAAAAAATGGATAAATGATAATAATTTCAAAAGAAAGAAAACCGATAATTCCTAAATCGCCAAGCAGTTCAGCAAAATTATTGTGAGCTGGAGAACCAGGATAAAGCGTAAAAAACCGAACAGAATCAAAACCGAACCCAAAAAGGGGCCTAGACAAAAATAAACTTAGGGAATCAAGAGCAAATTCAAGCCTTTGCCCAGCAGAAGCATCACTTGCCACATCACCACCGGAAGAGAGCGTAATTATAATGTCATAAATTCGATTTTTAAAATAAGAAAAAATTGGAAGCTGAATTATAACAAAACCTATAATAGCCAAAAAAGCAAAGACGAGAACAACATAGATCCTATTTTTAGGCCTGACAGAAAAAAGCACAACGATACCGCTCACGAACGCAAACGAAATCAAATTCGAAATTGAGCCGGTAGAAGAAAGCAGATAAAACATTAATAAATAATATAATAACATGAACCATTTTCTTTTAAAAAAAACTAAATAAAGTGAAATTATTCCCAAAAAAACAAAATTTTTAGCAACTTCATTTTGATTATCAAAATAATCGCCTAATCTATTCGAAAAATTAAAGGACAGAAGAGACTTCCAATAAATGAATATATAAAACAAGACAAAACCGGTTCCACCAATCAATAAGGCAAGCATCGCGATTTTTAAATTTTCTTTTTCCCTTGCAAATTGATAAAAACCAAAACCAAAAATCGCCATTAAAAACACTGTTTTATTTATGTGATCAAAAACAAGATTGACGGCAGAGGAAATCAAAATAATCAAGCAAAATATAAAGAGAAAAACAAAGAAAACATCAAACCTAATGTCCGAATACAGTAATTGATAAACAATAATTAATAGAAGCATTAATCCACATATTAAAATGTTAACATAATTCCAAAAAGTTCTAGAGCCAAATGACCACATCGAAAAACAATATAATGAAATAAAAAAAATGCATAAACAAAAAATGATGCTTTGAGTTTTCGTTTTTCCAGAGAAATATTTTTTTAAACTAAACAATATTTGTTCCATTTTTTGTCTTTCTAAAATAGAAGATGAGTAAAAACAAACAAACAAACAACAATAATAATACACAAACATTTCCGAAAGGATTAAAAGCCAAGTTAATATAAATATTAGGATATAAATAACACAAAGCATATTGAGTTATCTGATAAACTATGAAAAAACCACAGGAAATTAAGATAGATGTCAAAAACCAATGTTTATATTTTGAAGAAAAGTCAATAAAAAAGCATACAAAAAAATAAACTGAAAGGAAGCCAAAAAGAAAAATTAGAGGGAAAATCCAAAAATTCATTCCTGCGAAAAAATCATTGGAAATACAAAAATTATCAAATTTTTCAAGACCATTAGCTTCTTGAAATCCAGAAGCATCGCTTTTTTCAAAATAAAAACGCAAAGAAAACCCATTAGTAAAATAATCCGTTCCCAAAACTTTATAAATGTAATCTCTTGCCGTTCCAAAACCAACAGATAAATCAACGCATAATGAAATCCCATATTTTTCAAAAATTGACTGGCTCGAGACAATAATAGCTTGGTTATTCCATTTTTTAAAATAATCATAATAATTTAAATATTTTTGGAAATATGTGGAGTACGCGCTTGAATCCCAAAAACTGTTTTTTGAATCAAAATAAATATTATTAATCGAGGCTGTGAAAACAGATATTCCATCTGCGCTAGATTCGGCAATCTGAAAAATGAAGGGTTTATCGATTATATCATCATATGTGAAGAAGGAACTATTGCTTGAAATCAAAGCGTCTGCAGTACTGGAAGAGATGTAGGTTCCAATTTCGGCCCCCCATCTTCCGCTCATACTTAAGCCTATGTTTCTATAAAGAGGTAAGGCAATTGATTCCATAACATCAGAATCCGTAAAAGTTTGAACAGTAACGACATTTACTGAACTTGAAATCAAAGAACCGTCACTCTCCGAAAAGTCGAATTTTTTTGGACTGTTATTATTTCCCGCAACGCAATAAGATTGGGCAGTTTCGCGAAATAATGTTTTTTTAGAGTTGCCTTGGATATTAAGAACGTCGTCAAATGATAAATCATTAGGATATTGAATTGAAACATGAAGGAAATTTGAAGTGGGTTGCTTTTTTTCTAAATTATCAAGTAGCAAAAGTCTATCAAAACGATTGATTTCGTCTAAGGAAGCTCCCTCATAAAACGAGGCAGAATAAAAAGCAAAGAGAGAAACAAAAAATAACGCAAGTGAAATTGGATAAATATTTTTTGTTTTTTTTCTAAATAGAAGAAAGAAAAATGATTTCATTTTAATGCCTCTATTTTACTAGAAATATGAACTGAAGTGATATAATTTAAAAAAATATGAAGATAATGGAAATAATCCCTTCGTTATCGCCGGTCGGGGGTGCAGAAACTCTATTTACGAATTTAGCCATTTCATTGGGAAAGAAACTGGCAGAACGAAATGACAATGACGAAGTTATTTGCGTTTTCCTTTATAAACAAACTGAATCGTTTCTCTATGATAAACTTAAGGCTGCTGGAATAAAGATGTTTTTCCTTAACAAGCGACGGGGAATTGATTTTATTTGTGCATGGCGTTTGAGAAAAATTATTAGGGCCTTCAAACCAGATGTTATTCATTCCCATCTTCATGTCCCGTTAACATTAAGAATGACACTCGGACCAAAACATAAAAAAATTGTAATTTTCCATACTTTTCACAGTTTAGCTAATAAAACAGGAAGTCCTGTTTATGAATTATTTATTAAGAAGATACTGAAACATAATTGGATGATACCGATAGGAGTTTCGAATGATGTAGGAAATACAATTTCATCTTTTTTTGGAATACACAAAGTTTATGTAATTAACAATGGAATTGACCTCTCCTCTTTTTCTTCGTCCAAACCGATAAAAAACAGAACAATTGATTTTCTATGTGTGGGAAGATTTGTGGAACTTAAAAACCAAATTTATGCAATAAAATGTTTCTCTTCTTTCATCAAAAAATATCCGAATACAAATTTGGTATTTTTGGGCACCGGTGAAAAACTGGAAGAATGTAAAATATTTACTGAAAATAATAACTTAAAAAAGTCAGTTATTTTTTATGGTTTCTCTATGAATGTTGAAAATTTTATGTCGAATGCAAAAATTTTACTTGTTCCTTCTCTTTACGAAGGAAACCCTATGGTAATAAATGAAGCGATGGCGTCTGGCATGTTCATAATTGCTAACAATGTTGGAGGAATTCCTGATATCGTAAAGGAAAATAATGGGATTTTAATAGAACCGGGATCTGAAGATTCATTTATTCTTGCGATGGAAAAAGCATACGCATCTCCAAAGATGCTCGAAAAAACAAAAACAGTTAATATTGAATCATCAAAAAAACGCTCGATTGATTTTGCTGCAAAAATTTATTTAGATGTTTTTGAAAAAGAAAGGATGAACCAAAGCGTTGCAAAAACCAACAAAACATCCATATTAGGAAAATAAAATTTCTTCAGCCAAAGACTTTTGAATACAGATATCTATTCTTTTTGAGAATAAACAGATTTTTAAATGTGGGGAAGTCTATCATCAAATGAAAAAACCAAAAGATCAGATATTTTTTTCTCGAATTCGGGAGGTTCAAAATCATTTAAGCCGGCCCCGTGATAGAAAGTCATTTCACCAAAATAAGTTAATCCGTCGCAAGAATATAAATCAATTCTCACGTGATTGAAATCTGTAGAAAGAATTTCGGCACACATGACCATGTCTGCCCAATTAATAGGTTTTTTTAATGACAAATACGATAAAGGTTCTCTTGTTTCTTTTGCATTTGGAATGTAAGAAAAATCGGGGTTTAACAAATTCCTATGATAACTTTCAGAATGATGCCCGTTTTTTTCTAAAACACCTGAATCTAAAGAACAAAAAACCACTTTTCCGTTAAAACAAAAAAATTTATAATCAACTAAAGGGCTTTTGTCAGCGTTATATAAAAAACGTTCCACAATAATTTTTCTAGGAGTATCTTTATAATTAATTTCGCGATTAACGTGATAGTAATCATGCTTAAGATCTTCATCCAAAGCCCGAAAACTCCAAAAAGATATCTTTTTATTAGGAAAGAGGATAACTGAATCCCCTGAAATGTGGCTAGTTTTAATAATTACTGGAAAGTTAAATGAACTAAACTGAATTTGTCTTGTTGATTGAAAAACAAAAAAAGGTTTTATCAAGATTCTGCCCAAACCTTTTGAAGAAACATATTGCCTAGAAGTAATTTTATTAGAGCAAAACCGTTTTAGGGGGGACGTGTCACGAAACATTAATGAAGATAATTTCTCGTCATACGAAATAGGATTTGTAAGGTTCAGAGGTTTATTTTTTTTATATTTTGATGATTTCCAATTTTTCAATATAAATTGTTCGTCTGTATATTTTAGAAAAAGGTGCTCGTGTTTCCACCAAAAATACTTTTTTCCCAAAAAATAAAGGAAAGGAATTGATTTGTAAAAATCTTTAATCCCATTCGTCATAAACCAACCCCCTACATCTTATTTTTAATTGTATAACAAAAACACTAGTTTAGTCCGAAAAACTTTTTCTTTTTTAAAGTTAATCAATTTTTGTTAGGTGACAAAGTAATCGCAACAGACTCAATCTGCTGAGTTCTTTCATAATTTGCTTGTCTCTTTGCCTCGGAAGGGAGGGCAAGATGAAAAGAACAAGAGGCAGCAAGAAAATTACGATAGAGGACAGGATGGAGATCCGGGCCTGCCTCCACAACAGGATGAGCCTCGGCCAGATCGCTTTGAGGTTCGGCAAAAGCGAATCGACGAAATGCCGGGGGCTGCTGAGGAACTCGAAGGCCTCGGGCGCATCCACGCCGGCCTGCCCCGGTCGGAAGAGGCTTCTGGTCTGCAACACGTGCCGCAAAAAAGCATGCTGCGGGGCCAAAAAGAGGCATTGCGACTTCAGATTCGCGGACCAGTTGGCCGAGAACCGCAAAAGGACGTCAAGAAGTTCCCCGAAGACGAGCCAAGGGGGCATCGCTGCCATAGACGAAGCCGTCTCGTCGGGAGTGAGGCTCGGCCAATCGCTTCATCACATCTACGCCGGGAACCCGAGCCTCGCGGGGGCGTGCCCGGAAAGGACGATCAGGAGGCTCGCCTACCGGGGGTTCCTGTCCGTGAGGCCGCGAGAGCTCAGGCGCTACGCTACTTACAGGCACGAATACGCGAAATCCGCCGAGGATCCCCGAATATGGGACATTCGGTCCCTGCTCGGCAGGAGCTTCAGGGACTACCGTTCGTCCGCCGGGGCCCATCGGAGGCTGAACGTCGTCCAGTTCGGCTCCGCCGTGGGGATGAAAACCGACGGGAAGGCCATACCCGCCGCCACGTTCCCGAGATGGAACTTTCGATTCGGGACGCTGATCGAGAGAGGATCGGCCGAATCGGCCGTCAATGAGCTTAGGGAAGGGCCGAGGAGGATCGGGCCGGAGCTCGTCGGAAGGGCCTTTCCGGTCCGCCCCGCCGACAACGAAACCGAGTCCAGCCTGAACGGCGAGAGGATCCTCAGGACCTTCAATGCGAGCCCCCACAAAGCGACGGACAGGGCCGAATGCGAGAGGAACCACGAGCTGGTCCGCTACGTGCTCCCGATGGGGAAGCCGTTGGATTTCCTCGACCAGGCCAAGCTCGACGGCATTTTCTCCAACATCAACTCCTGCGTCAGGGAGCCAAAAGGCGGCAGAACGCCATACGATATGGCCGGGGCCCGGTTCGGCCAAGGGTTCCTGGATGCGATCGGGATAAAAAAGGATAGACAAGAAAAAAAGTCAGGCTAACGACAATGGCTTGACCCTGAGAGAGCTGAGGCAAAGAGACGAGCCAAGCCAAACGCGCAAGGCGTTACGATGAGTTAGTCACATCCATCGGACGTCTCTTTTTGCTTCCCCAAGATTGTGGGCCGAGGAGGCGGATCCCGTCAAGCTTTGACGAGGCTGCCGCAATGGAATCGAGCGAAGCGACGAACCGGTCTAGATAAAATAATTAAATGGCTTTTGCTTTGCCACCTAACAAGTTAATCAATTTTACCTTCGCATCAATAAAATGTTTAACAAGAATTTTGCAGTGATTTTAAGCGACGTTTAAATTTTAGTGTTATTTGGCTTCAAAGAAAAAAGCCTTTTTGCTATAAATTTTCAAAAACAAATAAATTTGAGATTTCTTTATTTAGAAAAGCATTTAAATTTTCCCGTAAACAAAAAAATTGACATTTGATTGCCGCTACCTGCATAAATTGAAACAGGATTTTTATCAATGAACAGAACATTTAGGTCAGTTAATGATTCTTGGGAAAATATGTTACAAAAGTAACCATCGAACTGAGAAAAGTCCTCTCATTTTAAATAATACCAACTTTCCTTTATTTGTTTTACATAAAAAATGTTTCCTATTAGAATAAGTGAACAAAACAAATATGCAGCAAAAAAAAATATTAATAATTGTAGGAACGCTAGAAACTGGTGGAATTTCGACAATTGCATCAAAAATTTCATCCTATTTTTTTGAAAAGGGCTACATAATTGTTATTATTTCTTTGCTTGATCCTATTGTTGAAGCTCATTTCGATACTAACGTTGTTTTTTACCATTTTTCGAACAAAAAAATAAAAAAACATAAAATTTTCTATTTGTTTCGTTGGATACAGTATATTCAAAAAATAATTAATCTCGAAAAACCTTCATGTATTCTTGCAATGACTTTTAGAATCGGTTCGATGTCTGTTTTAGCTAATTTTAAACATCATACTAGGCTAATCATAAGAGAAGTTATAAATCCTAAATTACAGGGGATAAACAAACTTGAAACATTTATTACAGATTTAATTTGCAGTCACTCCAACGGAATTATTTTCCAAACGAATGTAGAAAAAGAAATTCACAGTTATAGATGTCAAAGAATCGGGAAACGAATTCCAAATCCAGTTACCGTATTACTTGATGCAGACTCCAATAAAATTAATCATATTGCTTATGTTGGAAGACTTTACAACAAGCAAAAAAACATTGATGAATTGATTGACGCTTTTTTCTTAGCAAATAAGAAGATTCCTGATCTTTATTTAGATATTTACGGAGATGGTCCAGATAAGCAAGAACTTGTAAATAGAACGGCTAAATTAAATTTGTCTAATAATATAATTTTTCACGGAAATACTGATAATGTTTGCCTTTTTTATAAGAATTTTAAGGCGTTCGTTTGTTCTTCTTCTTATGAAGGGATGTCAAATTCCCTTCTTGAGGCTTGGCTAACGGGAGTCCCCTGCATCAGTAGTGATTGGCCTGGCGTTTCAGAAATAATAACAAATGGAGTAGATGGCTTGATTTACCCACGAGGGAACACGAAAAGTCTTTCTAATGACATCATTTCATTGGTTTCAAACGTAAAATTAGCAAATTATCTATCGACGAATGCGAGGAAAAACAGAAGTTCTTTTTCAAACGAAAATATATTAAAACAATATTTCGAGTTTATTACTTCAGGAAATTAATAAATGGAACCAAAAATAAAAATTGCATTTATTATCGAATATTACTTTCCAATCAGGCACGATGCTTCAGGGAAGATTTGTAAACAAATTTGCGAGAGACTTTCCCTTAGCAGAAATGTTGAAATCACAGTTTTTTCAATGTCGGACATGATCAGAAAATCATATTATGAAAATCGTGTTTTTGTTGTGCCAAAAATTATTTATAGAAATATATATCGCCCGCAATTTTTATACTTAATTAACACCATCGATTTCTCTAAAAAAATTAAACTAACCAGCAGTTATGTTTGTTCAAAAATTATTAATCTAGTTCTCGGGAAAGATAGCCAAATTGATGGTTACACTTCTTTTATTAATAAATACATATCAGATAAAAAGTTTGATTACATCGTCTTTTGCTGTGGAAACTATAAAATCCTTAAGGTAATAGATAAAAACATCGAGGAAAAATACAAAGGGAAAATGATTTTGTACTCGCTGGATCCATTTTATGAAAATAAACTTAAACAAGCCAGTTTTTCATTTTCAAAAATAAACGATGAATTTAGTCTAATTATGGTTCCACCGGCATTTTTCCACAATCACCCTGAACTCAAAAAAAATAATAATGTCATTCCTGTAAATTTTCCCATCGTTTGGGCGGAAGAAGATAAAACGATAAAGAAAAATAATAAAATAACTCTTTGTTATTTTGGGTCGTTTTATAACGTTAGGGATAATGAAGGTGCGTGCGCAATTTTAAATAATCTCCCAGAATATATTGAGATTATTTTTTACACTGATGCTGTACCTTCGATAAAGAAAAGATTCAAAAGAATTACATTTAAATCTTTTGTTTTTGGGCGTGATCTCGAAAAAGCTCAAAGACAAACAGATTTTTTCATAAATATAGACAATGATCTTCAACATAGTGATTATGTCCCAAGTAAAACTTACGAATACATTGGTCTTAAAAAACCAATTATTACTTTTTTTTCAAACAAAAATAGTTATACACTTAAAGATTTATCAAAATACGACCTATCCCTGACAGTCGATATCAATGAGAATATTTTGGAATCTCAAAATCGAATCATCGAATATATAAAGCAAAATAACGGGATTTTTTCAAAACTTAATCTACCCTTTATTTATAGAGAAAATAATCTTGATTCCATTACTAAAATAATCAAAAACTTTGTTTTAACTAAATAGAACGATATTTCCAAAATCCGTTCCATGCCCAAGAAAATAAATAAAAAATTGATTTTGTGATGCTTTGTTTTTCTGCTTTTCTTAACAAATCCCATTGAAGCCTTGCCATTTCAATTTTATTTCCCGAAGTCGAATACTTATTGATTTGGTAAAATACCATCGGTTTATCAAAACAATAGGCAACAATTCCAGTTTTTAAAACTGATAACCAAGCCCCAAGATCTTCCCGTTTTTTTATATCGGTTGGCATTTTAAAATCGGGGATAATGTTTTTTTCAAGAATTACAGTAGAGCATCCAATATAGTTTGTTTTCAAAAGCCTATCAAAGGTTGCCAAAGAAGGTGGCTTAAAAAGAAAAGTTTTTTTCCCATCGCATATGACATAATACGGGCTATAGGAAAATGATACATTCCTTTTTTCCATAAAATCTAATTGAAGAGAAAGTTTTTTTGGAACCCAATAATCATCGGAGTCAAGAAAAGCAAGGTACCAACCCTGCGCTTTTTTGATACCGATATTCCGCGTCGCAGCGGCGCCTTTGTTATTTTGGTTTTCAAAAACAAAAATTCTTTTATCGTGATAAGATTTTGCAATATTTTCAGATGAATCGGTACAGTGATCAATGATAACAAAAAGTTCCCAGTTTTCAAATTCTTGCAAGATTACTGAATCTATCGCTCGTTTTAAAGTGTTCTCAGAATTATGAACGGGCATGATAATGGATACCTTTTTTTCGCAAATCATACTTGTTAACTACCCATGCAAAGCGGGAAAGTATCCGAGTTAGTTGAATCATAATTTTCGCTTGCCCAAATCAAAACAAAACTATCTTTTTGGCCAACGTTGGTAATGCTATGGACAAAACCAGGCGGAATATCAATAGAAAACAGCTGTTGCCCGCTGCATCTATAAGAAGTGATTTGAGTGTCTCCAAGTTTTTGGAGCCTTATTTCGCATTCACCATCAATAACGATGTATTTCTCGCATTTAGTCATATGAAAATGATTCCCTTTTGTGATGCCTGGGTGAACCAAATTAACTGAAAACTGCCCATAATTCAAGGTCTTTAAAATTTCAGTAAATGAACCCCTGTCGTCACTATGAGAAAAAAGCTGGATGGACAAATCGGATGGCTCGAAATAAGAGAGAAATGTGGCGTAAAGTTTTTTTGAAAAGCCATTCTGTTTAACTAGTATGTTTCTATTTCTTGACTCTTTAAACGAATTCAGTAATACAGAAAGTTTAGTTATGTCGACTTTGTAATGAGGTTCCACGTAATAAATCTTTTGAAAAATAATTTGTTTCCCAAGCATAATTTTCTCAAACTCGGAACACACATCATCAATATAAACAAAATCGACTTTACAATGGTCTTTGTTGACAAATATCGGGATATTATGAGAAATATCATAACACCATGTCGCTATTACACTGTTGTAATTAGGCTTGCACCATTTTCCAAACACATTATAAAGCCTAAAGATATAGACTTTATGACCCTTTTGGGCGAATTCAAACAATTGATCCTCAGCCATTTTTTTCGAACGTCCATAAGGATTATCCAATAAGGCTTGCGTCGAAGAACTAAAAATAATAGGAGCTTTCGAATTTGTTAACTCAACCAAATCAATTAATTTTTTTGTAAAATTGACATTCCCATTTAAAAATTCACTGGGATCAATTGGCCTATTAATTCCAGCCAGATGAATAATAAAATCACAAGAATTTATAAATTTAATTAAATCATTTTCGGGCAATCCTTGATCGAATTCAAAAATTTCGTTTCCTTTGTTTTTCAACCATACGCAAAGGTTTTTCCCTATAAAACCATTTGAGCCAGTAACTAAAATTTTCATTTTTCTTTTTCCAAAAACAATCCAAGATGAAGCAATAATTTTTTCATTTTAGTTATATTGAGACGTTCAGTGTTATCAGATGTATATGATTCGCAAAGGCTTAGTTTTTTGTTCCCCTTTTCAACATACTGATCATAATTTAAGTTGCGGTTATCGGCTTTAATCCTAAAAAAATTTCCTTCGTTTTTTGCTCTTAGCATTTCTTCCTGCGTAACAAGAGTCTCAAAAAGTTTCTCGCCATGTCTTGTCCCAATGTATTCAATTCCGTTCTTACTTCCAGTAAGTTCGATTATGGCCTTCGCAAGCGTCTCAATTGTTGCTGCCGGAGCTTTTTGGACAAATAAATCGCCTTGTTCTCCGTGCTCAAAAGCATAAAGAACAAGATTAACTGCGTCTTCTAAAGTCATCATAAAACGAGTCATTTCAGGATTTGTGACTGTAATTGGTTTCCCTTCGGCGATTTGTTCCAAGAACAAAGGAATAACAGATCCTCTACTAGCCATAACGTTTCCGTAGCGTGTTAAGCAAAAAATAGGGTCTCCGGGGAGCGTTTGCCGTGATCGAGCAATAACATTTTTCTCCATCAAAGCCTTGGTCATACCCATTGCATTGATTGGATAGGCTGCTTTATCGGTAGAAAGAAAAATAGTTTTTTTCACATGATTGGCCAAGCAAGCGGAAATAACATTATCAGAACCAATCACGTTCGTTTTTAGGGCTTCCATTGGATAAAATTCGCAAGAAGGAACCTGCTTAAGCGCAGCAGCTGAAAAAACATAATCCACTCCCCTAAAAGCATTGACAATTGCGTTATAATCCCGAACATCTCCAATATAAAATTTTAATTTTTCATTGTTATAAAGTTTCCGCATGTCATCCTGCTTTTTTTCATCTCTTGAAACAATTCGGATTTCTTTAATATTTGTCTTTAAAAATCGATCAACAACCGCGTGACCAAAACTGCCTGTTCCACCTGTAACCAGAAGTATCTTTTCGTCAAAAATATCATCCATAAAATGCCTCTTGAAAAGATTATCCCACATTTATATAAAAAACAGCACTGTTGAATCGGGTATAGCAACATAAATCAGCTTTGCTTTATAATCTTCCCATTGGAGAGGGGGTTCAATTATGTTAACAGTTAGTCAAAGGTTCTATCTTCCGCTTAAGCGATTTATCGATTTTTTTGGATCAACGGTCGGTATCGTCTTGCTTTCCCCTTTGTTAATTGTTTCTGCGATTATCACAAAACTCACTTCAAAGGGGCCAATACTTTTTAAGCAGTCACGTTTAGGAAAAGACGAGAAAGCTTTTACGCTATATAAATTCCGTTCCATGAGAATTGACGCTCCTCAAATTTCGCCAGAAAACATGACCGTTGAACAGCAACGATCAATGACTACAAATTGGGGGGAAATTATCAGAAGAACCTCTATTGATGAAATACCTCAATTATTTAATATTTGGCTCGGCAAAATGTCTTTTATTGGGCCAAGACCGAGCCAAACCGAACAATTTGAATCTGAACTAGTCCGTGCCAGGGAATCATTTATTCCGAATGCCTATGAAATAAAACCTGGCCTAAGCGGTTATGCCCAGATACATCTTCATCGGGATCACGATATCATGAAAAAGGCTAGTGACGATGCCTATTATGTAAAGCACATGTCTTTGTGGTTTGATATTAAACTTTTTATCTATAGTTTTTTTGTATTATTTGGATTTACAAAGGGCAGATAAAAGGCTATTTGTTCCAAGTTTCTCTGTTGATAATAGAAATATATTTTTTTGTTAATTCAACAATTTTGTCAGAAACGTCTTTTTCATCATAATCAGGCACAATTTTTTTATTGTTTCCTGGCTTGTGAATTTCCCTTGTCCTTTCTATGGCTAACATAATTGTTTTATAATCGACCCCTCCGATTGCAATAGATCTATTCTCCACTCCTTCTTGTCGTTCAGTCGAAGTCCTGATCAACACTCCAGGAAAATCAAAAATCGATGATTCTTCCGTAAGGGTGCCCGAGTCCGACAAGACGACGAAAGCATTTCGCTCCAACTGACAATACTCAAAGAATCCAAAGGGTTTATCTTCTCGGATGTATTTTGAAAGTTGAAAGCCTTGCTGCTCAAATTTTTTACGGGTTCTTGGATGAACAGAAAATATCACGGGCATCTTGTAATGGTCCGCTATTTTGTTTAACGAAGGATATAAGCGATTGAACTTCTCTGGAATATCCAAGTTTTCCTCGCGATGCGCAGACATCACGATATATTTTCCCTTTGTTAATTCAAGCTCTGCAAGGATATTGCAGGAATCAATCTCTTCTCTATGGGCATTGATTACTTCCAGCATTGGGGATCCCGTGATGAAGGTCCGATCTTTTCTTAATCCTTCCCGAATCAAATTTTTGTAAGCAAAATGCGAATAAGGCATGTTGATATCGCTAATGTGATCCACGATTGTCCGGTTAGTCATTTCGGCCACATTCCAATCCCAACACCTGTTCCCGGCTTCCATATGAAAGATGGGTGTTTTAAGTCTTTTGGCGGAGATTGCGGAAAGAGCGGAGTTGGTGTCCCCTAAGATCAATATGGCATCGGGTTTAACTTCTTGAATGAGGTCATAAGTCTTCGAAATGACCAATCCTATGGTCTCGCCAAGGTTTTTTCCTACGCAGTTGAGGGCGAAGTCCGGTTTTCTGACCCCAAGTTCTTTAAAGAAGATGCCATTGAGTTCGTAGTCGTAGTTTTGACCGGTATGAACGAGGATATGATCAAATTCTTTGTCGCATTTTTTGATCACTTCTGAAAGACGGATGATCTCGGGCCTCGTCCCGAGAATCGTCATCACCTTAAGTTTCCTTTTGATATCCATGCTGCTTATTATTTTAATCTTTATCCAAATTCAGTTCACTAATTCAATTATTTTGTTTTATTGTTGTTTAAGTTAATTCCATAAAAGCAATTGCAAATCGTGTCCTTCTAATCTTAGCAAAACTGAAATACTCTTTGCATTTCTGTCTTAATTTGCGTAAATACTTTTTGTCTTCTAGCAAAATGAGGTCATCGGATTTTGTCCATTTTGTTATCTTAATATTTTCCAAAATTTGCCGATTGCCAAAAAGAGAACTTTTGGCTGCCAAATATCATTTAGAAAATAACAAAAAAATAAGATATACAAGAAAAGAAATTCAAAGGTAATTAAATGTTATTTTTCCCCAAAAATTCCAAAAATTTATTCGGCTCGTTAATAAAGTTGCCTGCTTCAGTCAAAGCGTTCTCTGGAAGTAACCACCATTTTGATTTTATTAGTTTCTCGATGGTTTCGTCATCAAATCTTTTCGTTATTGGTATTGCTGGGACGCCACCAACTACTGTATATGGCTCAACATCTTTTGTGATTACGGCACCCATCCCAATAACCGCCCCATCTCCGATTTTTATGCCGCCTTTAATTAACACGCTATCGCCTATCCAAACGTCATTCCCAATAATACAGGACCAGCCTGAAATCGTTAAAAATTCTTCAAATGTGTTTTTTTTGTTTAACGGAGTCAAATTAGTATTGCTCGTATTAAAAAATAAAGGCGAAGTGGAAACAAAATTGATTGGATGAGTTGCATCAACAATATGAACGTTTCTAGCAATCGAGCAATATTTCCCAACTTTGGCTCTATGTAAATCGACGTTTGATCCGCAATAAGATCCGAATCCAAAAAAAGAATTACAAAAGTTCGAATCGCTCCCAACGATATTTTTCCCTTCAAAGATTGTTTTTTCATTTACCAGTACAGATGGATCAAGAGATACCGATTTCGGAAAATGACATTTCTTTTGTTTGACGATTTTTTTTAGAAATCGAATTTTTTTATAAAAATGCATTTTCCAATTGCTTTAGATGATGATAACACAATTTGAATAAGCAACAACTTTTCTTGCCGAGAAGCAAAACAAATTTAGTTTTGAAGGCAAACTATTTTTTCAAATAAACGCTTTTTTCCTCCTAACACATCTCCATGACTGGGGAAGGGAGATTAATCAAAATTAAAAGTTTATTTACGTATTCCAAATTAATTGAAAAAACAATTTTGGCTTGAAAAAGTGAACAATTAATACGAGGTTTGCTTCAATAGACTTGTGAATTTCTTTCAAGGAAACGATCCTCAATTTAGTTAATTAATAAAAACTCCTAGGTGCACACGGGGGATGAAATAATCTTTCGGGCCGCAGTCCTGTACAATTAAATCGCCGCCGGCACATAGATGGCGGCTTTTTCAAAAGCTGTTTGGGAGGCGTTTGCCTTTTTGGAGTTTGCCGATTCTGGGCGAGCGCCTCCCAAGCGGCGGAATCGGCAGATCCATGAAGAAGAGGCAGACCGAGGCCATTGAGGCCAGATTTTTGGGTCGGAAATCCGGCCCTTTGATGGTTTCGACATTGTCGAAATGGTACGGCGCGAAGCATCGGAGGGCGTCCGAAGAGGAGACGGCGTTCGCCAATTCCATCGAGATGGCGCGATGCCCTCGCTGCGGATCCGCGGATTTCTCGAGGGACGGGCATCGGCCCGACGGGCTCCAAAGGTACGAATGCAGGGCGTGCGGGGCCAAATTCAGCCCATTGGCCGGGACCGCATTCGATTCGCATAAGATACCCCTCTCCGAATGGGTGGAGTTCCTTATCCATCCCTTTGAGTTCCATAGCGTCGCGGCCTCGGCGTCGGACAACCGGAACGCCGGCTCCACTGGCCTTTACTGGCTTTCCAAGGTGTTTTTTGTGCTGCGCGGCTGCCAAGAGAGCGTCGCCCTCGGGGGCGCCGTGAAGCTGGACGAGGCGTACGTCCCGAGATGGAAATCGCTTCGCGCGGCCAAGGGCGGCAAGGAGCTCCGCGGCCTTTCCAGAAATCAGTTCTGCATAGCGTCCGCGACTGACGGGAAGCGCTGCTCGCTGGTCCTCTGCGGCGTCGGGAAGCCGAGTTTCGGCAAGGCCGTAAAAGGCTACGCCGGGCACGTGAGCGAGGGTTCGAAGATAATCCACGACGGGGACAAATCCCATAACGGATTGATCGGTCTGCTCGGCCTCTCAAGCGAGGTGCACGCGGCGGAGGAGACGAAAGGTTTGGCCGACGAAGACACCCGTCAACAAGGTTCACCGTTACCTCAAGGGCTTCCTTTCCGAGCACGGGGGCTATTCAAGGGACAATCTGCAGGATTGGCTCAATCTCTTCCGCTTCATCTGGAACACCCCGGGGGACAAATCGCAAAAGGCCCAGGCTTTCATAGAACTGGCGGCCGAAACGCGCGGGCGGTTGCGTTATCGCGAACGGAAGAAAAGGAAAAATGGCGGTTAGCCCTCATTTTGTCATCCCCCCGTGTGCACTCAGGAATTTATTAATAATAAGAAAAATGGCACTTGTTTCCGATTTTATTTATGTTTGAACTGAATCTTAAAAAACCTCTCATTAAAAACATGTTGTTCCAATGCAATCGGTTGAATGTTGTTCAAAGATGATCACGCCTTGGCGGTCGCCATGGGTTTGGCAGCGAAGAACCTCAGGGCATAAACGATATTCTTGCCTTCATGCGTTAAGGAATACCGGCCTTTTGTACTTTTGATCAAATACTTTTCTTCGACCAAAGCACGGATGGTCCGAACGAGAGACCGCTCGCTGAGAGCTTCCGGATTTTGGCTTTTTTTAAGGAAGAGGGTTTTAATCTCCGACAAAGGGGCTTCCTGAGGTTTTCGGCTCTCCATCAACGACGATAGACCTGAAAAAACGGAAACCTCTTCTTGGCTCAGGGAAAGATCCTTCAGATAACGCTGGCTGGCATAGATAAGGAATTTGGCGAAGGTATCATCCGAGATAATGTCATCAAGCGGCAGCTCCTCGCAATAGGCATAAGCCTCATCGAGGGAGCCCGGCTTGAAGTCCTCACCCGTCTCTTCAGAAGGCGCGGATTTGATCTCCTCGCCGTTGCCAAAGGAAAGGAAATCGGCGATCCAGTGATTCGAAGCGAGAGTTTCTTTTCTTAGAATCTCATAGGCCCTCGCAAAATCCCCGTACTTGATGAAGAACAAAGCGGAATCGGCGTCAGGGAAGACGCTGGGGTCGGTCCCCGTCTCACGGAGGGCGACGAATTTCTTGGGCTCGTCCAAAGCCAGATAGCATTGGCTTAGGAAGCGGGAAGCATGAAGGTGGTCGCCGCTATCGAGGAGGCGCTCTTCCTCGGCGTAGATCGAAGCGAGGCGATAGTCCCCTTGGGCATAACGATAATAGGCGACGGCATAAAGAAGCCGGATGAAGGAGGCGGTCTCTTTGAGGCCATAGAAATCCCCGATATGGGCGGCCGCGAAGCCGTTTTTCTTATAGCGTTCCAATTCTTCCTTTTCGTAGGCCTCGAGCTTCGCGAGATAGTCCTCTTCGGAGGAAGAAGTCTCGACGAGGTATTCTTTCTTGGCGTCGTGGTTATGGGGATTGGCCTTAAGAGATCGTTCTAAAAGAGACAACCGCTTCTTGTCGTCGAGCTCCCCCATCGCCAAGACAAAGAACCGCTCCGATTGCTCAAAGAGCGAAAGCGGTTTTTGGCTTGGCTTAGGGGCACTAGGCATCTCCTCGCGCAAAGCATCTTCCAAATCCTCCTCCGTCTGGATGTCCGGATGTTCCTTCAAAAACTTGTCTAAGGCCTCTAGGAGGGCTTTGGTGTCTGACATAAGGGATTCCTTTAGATTATAAAGGAAACCCTCCCAAAAGGCTCTTGAAGAAGATTAAGGCAAGGCTTCGGAAATAAGGAACGGGAAGTTTATGGCTTCTATTAGCCCTCTTTGGGTTTGCCGACCCTTTGCTCAATCCTTCAGACAGCCCAAAGGAAGGACAAAAGCTCCATTAGTGGGGTCGGTAAGCCATCTCGTGCACCGGTAATGACCGTTTTAAAGGCAAGGAAGGGGATGAATGCGTCAAGCCTTGCGAGGCCTTGACGAACGATTCAATTCTCGCCAGATTGTCCGAACCTGCTTATATCTCCTTTTTGCCCAAACTTCGTCTCGCATAGGCCACAACGGCCATCGGGAAGAGAATAATGGAATATCGTCAAAATCACAGGTACAAAAAATATTTTTCGACGGCCTTCCAATGGGTTTTGGCCTCTAAAAATGACTGAATTATTCTTATCCCTGCCAAAGGGCAGAGAAAACGTCGGTCTCAGTTTAAGACAAAGTAATCCTTTTTGCCAAAGGAGGTGGCCTTAACTGCGCCATCTTTTCTTAGCTTGGCCATAAAACGATTCACGCTGCTCAAACTGGCCCCACTCGCGCTGACAAGATCGCCCATCGTCAGGCCAAAATCGCTATAAACCGAAGCCTGGCTCAGAATCTCAAGAATATCTTTTTCCGTTTTGCTGGTTACCATAGGAGCGGCTTTCCTTGACAACGCAATCCATTTCTTTTGATCCGCAGCGGACGAGGCCAAGGCCTTCTCGTAGCCAGCGCATAAAATCTTCAAAAAAGCCCAAACGAAAGTGGAGACGTCCCCTCTATTCCTTGGATCCTCGGTTTCCACAAAAGCCTTATAATATCGTTCTTTTTCCTCTTTGATCGAAGAGGAAACCTTAAAAGCGAAAAGAGCGCTGGCGTCTTCACGAAAAAGTGAACTGACGATGAACCGGCCTGTCCTCCCATTCCCGTCGTAAAAGGGATGAGCGAATTCGAAAAAGAAATGGAAGAGGGCGACACGAACAAAGAAATTCAAATTCTTGTTCCGAAGGATCGCCAAGGCTTCGGCGATGGTTTTGACGATGGCATCTTCGGGAAAAAGGCCGTTATGGATGGCTTTTGTCATAGCCCCATCATAAATCCCGACCGGTCCTTTTCGGAAGAGGATCCCATCGGGCAAATCCGAAGGATCGCTTTTTTGGATGCTGGGACCCATCACAAGATCATAAATCGCCCTAACGTCGGCGGGTTCTATGAGCCTCAGCGAGCCGGGCCGCGTCAAAAAAACATATTGATCGATGATCGAACCAATCTTGCTCTTATTTCTTTTTTTGAGATCCTCCAACAAAGAGAAAACATCCTTTTTGGTTGAGAAAATGCCTTCGATCTCGTTGGTGTCTTTGACGTCCTCGATCAAACTATTCCGGATCCATTGATTTTTGGCCATGGGCGGCAGAAGGGAATAGCCGTGGTTCAAGGCGGCGTTTTTTTCCGTTAGCATCACGACTAAGTCAATGAGGGCCGGATCATAGGCGAAAAAGGAAGGAAAGCCACCGACTTTCGTTTCAAAAGCAAAAGAACCCGGCGAGTTCTTTTTGGCGGCTAAGGCCGCTTCGAAATCCTCGGATTTAAGGGCAAAATATTGATGGTAGCTTGTTATGTGATCCATGGCAGCATTCTAAAACATATCTATGTCATTTTCAATGTTTTTGACATAGCAAACGCAAGAAAAGCCTTTTGATGCATCAAATGGCAGAGGAAAATTCGGAGCTGGTCTAGCCTCAAAGCGTATTCGCCGAGGCATGCCGAGCGGCCAATGAACGATCCCGTTTCCGATCGACAAGCCTTTGGGCGGAGGAATGCTGGCTTCTTTGATCGATCAATGAGGCTGCGGCTTAACAAAAACCACGATGTTCCTGTCGCCTTCGTCCCGTGATCGCAGAGTTACAAATTTGCCATAATGTCTCAAAATCACAGTTATAAAAAAAGAAATAATCCGTATCCATTAAAGAAAGACGTATATGGTAAGCATCGGAAGAATCGGATGCGTTGATACCGGCACAGCCGTGTCCAAAACGATACATCTGCGTTTTCTACGGTTTGGCTTTCAGCTCTTTCAGGATCTTGCCCGACCACGGAAGGAGATCGACCAAATCGAGTTTGCCAATATTGGCATCGCCCATTCGAGGTAGGCCTCCGCGACAAGGCCGTTGACTTTGGCCGTCTGGACCAGCGAGAACAGCTCGGCCATCGATTTAGGCAAAAATTCGTTGATATCACGAAAAACAGCGTGAATCATTTTCGTAAAAAAGGCTGAATCTAAAGTGTTATATTAAAAATAGTGATAGGGGATTTTTATGGGAGCCTCCCGGCTTAAAAAACTCATTTGGTGCTTTCCGCTAGGGTTGATGACGCTGTCGATCTTGGGCTGCGGCCCGGACAGCCAAAATCCCGGCTCTTCCAGCGGAAACTCGGCTCCTATCGAAGACGAAGTGGGTTGCGATTACGCCTTCACTACCTACCCCGATTTTGAGGCGTTCTATTCCGAATTCAAAAAGCAGAACCGTTTCCCGATCCTGACGATGAATCCGGATGCGGCTTCCGGATTTGCGGATCGTTATGCCTTTTCTTCGGCGCCCGTGCCTTTTTCGGTTGCCAAAAACAAAACCTACGATTACGCCTTCCCCAATGCCTCTTTCTCTTTCTCGTTCGTCAAAGAAGCCCGGGACGTCTTATACGAAGACCATTCGGTTGAAATATCTTTTTCGGCCGACGAGCCGATCGCAATCGAGGATTTCGACCGGTCAAAGATCGACTATGCCGTGGCTCGGCAAAGCAGCAATTCCGAAGTTTACTCCTGCCGTTACAGCGAAAAATCTCTGATGGACATCCGCCTTTCAATCAACGATGCCGAGGATTCTGGGCAGTTCCAAAGCATGCTGGCTTTGGTTAAAGACAGCCTCGTCTATCTTCAATAGGAGGAAATAGCCATGATTAAGACATTGATTCTCATAGCCGGAGTCCTTTTGACGCTCTCCGGCATTTCAAAGCCAGCGCCGAAAGAAGATCGCATTTCTTTTGACATCGGTCCATCGTCGAGCGTGTCGATTTCAGCGGATGAAAACAATACCCTTTACGAAACTGGAAATTATTCCTCCTATTATTTTCACAATCTCAAAGAGAACTATGGCCGAAACGTTAAGGGATCTTGCACCTATGTGGCTTTTGGAATGCTCCTTTCGTTTTGGGACACCTATTGGAATGATTCGTTTATCCCGGAAAATTACGACATGATAACGTTATGCGGCAACGACGACGAGGTGAGTTACTCCCTCGATTCGCCTGGAATTTACCAAGAAACCACCAGTCTTGTAAACGGTGAAACAACCCAAGAGTATTACAATACCATTGAAAAATACTCAAATTATTATCTCCATCTGAAATTGATTCAGCTAGGAAAAGAAGAACTTGGCCAATATGTGTTTGACACCAGCGAATCACCCTGCGGACTATATTATTCTCAGTTGCAAGATTTGGCCAATTATTATCTTTATACCTATCTTGGCCTTTCTTCTTCCGTGGTAAAAATAAAAACCAACAATTCTGAAAACATGAACACGAGAGACTTTACGATCTCCATGATCAAGGAAGGATACCCCGTTGAGTTGAGAATGGGCAAAAAGGACTCCTCGGGCAATGTTACCAGCGGCCACGCAATGGTGGCTTACGATTACAATCAAAGCACGGATACGATTTACGTCCATCCGGGATGGGCCGGTTTCCCGACGCATGTGTCCCTTAATAGCATAGGATATAACGATTTTTGGGATGCCACCGCTCTGATCCCGCAGACATCTCATAGTTGCTCCAATAATTTTAAATTTTCAAACGGCTTTGCGATTCATACGCATTGCGCTTGCGAATTCCCAAGCCATCCCAACTATCGCGCCCATGTTTTTGGTTATAGATATGAGTACGCAGGTGACAATTGCCCTAATTACCATAAGATCTATTGCGCTTGCGGGGCCTGGAAATTCGAGAGACACAGTTATAGCAATATGTATCAGGGAACGGATGGTCACATTTATGCTTATTGTCATCTTTGTCAAAGAACCGTTCTTTGGAAATAATTTATAACTCAATGTGGAACGAGAAATAAATAGAGCTCTTGCTTTTTTATTGTGCCAAATTGTTTATCGCCTTTTGCGAAAAATTTAGCATACCAAATCGAAGCTGAAACTCGCCGAATGGCTGCTTAAAAAAGATTTTTATTCCGTATTTTCCCAAGAGGGCGAATTATTTCATTCCCGTTTTTTCCTTTTTTTCAAAGAAAGAAATGATCTATTGTTTGAGTCTTTGAAGTTCACTACTGTTTTACACAGGTTTTTGCAATTATGGCTTTTTTAGAAATCCATTATTTAACTGCGTTTTCAAACATTAATCGGAAATGGGACGATAAAGATTCCTATGTTTATAAGTCGTAAATTGTTTCCGGCAGAGCAAGCGGAAAAATCTTTTTCGCTGCCAAAAGGAAAGGATAACGACGATCTTAACACAAAACAAAGTAATTCTTTTTGCCCAAGAGGGCGGCCTTAACTGCGCCCGCTTTTTTGAGTTTGGCCATAAAACGGTTCACGCTGCTCAAACTGGTCCCTGGGCGTTTTCATTTCGCTCTTGGTCTTTCATCGGAGAGCTCTTTCCTAACTTTAAGGCAAAAATACCATCCGCTTTGAGATTAACGCTTCTTCCGTGACTTGCGGCGATTCAGCGGCGTGAGTTCCCGTTTGGATGATGGCATTGCCCCAATGGATCTCTTAGAGGCCTAAAATAATAAACATTTTACAAAAAAAGGAAATATATTCCCTTTTTATAAAAAAAGTTTAAATTGTCCTTTCGAGGTTTATGATAAAAACATGGATTACAAAAATAGCGTCGTTCGGCTGCAGAAGATTTCGCTGCAGAACATTAAAAACGTCGTGGGGGGCACCCTCTTATTCCCTTCCAAGGAGAAACCGGAGTCTCTTGGCGAGGGCTCCGATGTCGTCGGCGTGTACGGCCAAAACGGGTCTGGGAAGACCGCGCTGGTCGAGGGTTTGCGCATCCTCAAAACCATGCTGTCGGGCATCCCTCTGCAAGGCTCGGTGGCGAACGATATCCGCCAAGGGCAAGAGAATCCTTCGATGTCTTTCAGCCACGAATTTCTCATTTATGGCGACGAAGAACGATATTCGGTTGTCTATTCTTTTTCCCTCAAAGAGGGCCAAAAAAACCTTCTTAACGGCCAAAAAACCCTTAAACTCGCCCACGAGGAGCTGAAAATCAAAAAACTTCACGCGCCCAAAGACAACTTCACGACGATCATCGATACGGAACTGAGCGAGGAAGAGGAAAAGAAAATCGCCTTCAAGCCGGCCGTTTCTCTTGAAACGATCGCTAAAGGAAAAGAAAAATCCTTGGCTCAAGACCTTTTGTTTGCCCGCCACGATGCTGGCGAAGCGGGACAGTCTTTCATCTTCTCTCAGAAAGCGATTGATCTATTCAAAAACGGCGGAATTGATCCCGACTATCTTTCTGTGATTCTTTCGCTAAGACGTTACGGAAACACCGATCTTTTAGTCCTCAACACCGAGGACAGCAATCAGTTTTTCGTGGTGGTCAATCTTCGCGTCAAAAACAACGAAAAGACCGAAGCGGGGCTGATCCCGGTCGGCTTTCAAAGCACCCAGCTCTCTTTGGCTCTTTTCGATGACCTTCGGCAATGGCTCCCCGGGGTCAATACGATTTTGTCTTCTTTGGTCCCCGGGGTCCAAATTGGCATCCAGAACGAATTTCCCGTCACGCTGCTAGGCGCTGACGGAATCCCCGTTCAAGGCAAGCAATTCCAAATGGTTTCGATCCGAAACGGGATTAAGATCCCTTTGGAATGCGAATCGGGGGGAATCCGCAAGATCGTCGCCTGCCTAGGAGCCCTCATTTCGGCGTACAACAACGAATCCGTCCTTGCCGTAATTGACGAATTCGATTCCGGGGTCTTCGAATATCTTCTTGGGGAGATCGTGTCGGTCTTCTCCGATTCCGGAAACGGCCAGTTTCTCTTTACGTCCCACAATCTCCGCCCCCTCGAGGTCTTGGGGAATCATGGAATCTATCTCACGACCACCGACCCTTCCGACCGCTATGCGGAATATCCGTATACCAAAGACACGGTCAATTTCCGGAGCAAATACCTTCGGGATGTCAAATTGGATTCCGAGTTGACAACCATGGGAAACAAACGGGAATACTATTCCTCCACCAGCGAAGACGAGATCCGCCATGCCTTCGACGTGGCTGGGGGCGCGAAATGAGCAAGCGGGTCATCGTGGTGCTGGTCGAAGGGCCGACAGACAAGGTGGCGCTGCGAGGCAATCTCGATCACTTGGTCACAGACAAAACCGTTGAATTCGAGCCGACCGATGGCGACATGACAACGAACGAGAACCTCATAGCAACCGCCGACCTAAACGAGGTGATTGTTCAGGACGTTAAACGTCTTGTGACGAAACAAAACGATTTCACCTTCGATGATATTCTCGAAGTGGTGCATCTCATCGATACCGATGGCCTTTATCTTCCCCCGGATCGCGTTTGTCAAAAGAAACTTCCGGAAGGAACCTCCGCCACGGAAGAAAACAAACACCCTATCTATAATGACGACTCGATTGAAGCGCTCGATGTCTTCAGCGAAAGGACAACCTTGAAGAACAAGCGTTTCGCCGTTCGGGATCTCTTGGAGAAAAAGACAGTGGATTTCGGACGCGGAGTCCAAAAGCCCTATTCCATTTTCTACAATTCCTGCAATCTCGAGCACGCCCTTCACAACCAGAGAAACGTTAGCTGGACGCAAAAAAGGGTCTTAGCCAAAAACTTCGCAAGGGATTATTACCAGAATAACGAGAAATTCATAAGCCTTTTCGGCCAGTTGAACAAAGCCGCGACATGGGATTTTAAGGAGAGCTGGGCCTATCTCAAAGACGGCTATCATTCTCTTGAACGCGGCTCCAATTTCATTCTCTATCTTCGGAAACTCAATCCCGAAACGGTTGACAAATACGCTCGATTAACCCATTGATGTTTCTCCGCCATTTCTACTCGCTCTTTGCCGAAACATGGAATCAAAGAACATAAAAACAGCGATTGTTTTGCGAGACGATTTAAGACGGAAAAATCAAAGGCATTAGCGGCCGTTCCAGATCCGAAGAAATGCCACTGCAATCGGGGGGTCGTTCCTTCCGTGTTGGGTCCCGTAAACTATCTGTGTCATTTTTTATTCTTTTGACATAGCAAACGCAAGAAAAGCCTTTTGGTGTGGCAAATGACAGAGAAGAGCGGGGACCGCTGGCGGCCAAAGATTGGGCCACATATCCTCAAAAACACAGTTACAAAAATAGAAATAATCCTCAATTCCACAATTGCATAAAGGGGTTTTCTTCCGTTTATTCCCGCTTTATGCCTAAAAAATCACCGATATGCCCAAGCTTATTAAACCAAGCGCACTTAAGCGATTTGAGGCTTTTGACTTTAGTGATTTGAGGCGAATCGTTTTAGTCCTTTGACATGATTAGGAAAAACTTTTGAGAGATTAAGGCGCTTGGCATCAAGAAAAAACCTTGAATGATCGATCAAGGAAGAAGCCAAGTTTTTTCCGGATAAACCAAGGAAGGTCTTAGGAGGAAAATCCTTCAGTTGAATTTGATGATCTGATGGGCGAGTTTGTAATCGGTCTTGACGACCTTGGTGCCGAGCTTCCCTGGGAAATCGATCCAGGTGAGAACGCTACGGAAACGAAGCTTCCGGTATTGCCGGGGATTGGAGGCCCGTAGATGCGCCCAGAAGGCCTTGAGGTCCTGCTTGGCCGCTTTCGAGCCATTGAGGCGGGCGAAGACGATCGCGAACATCGTATTCAGGATCAAATGATGGTAGAGGGCCTGATAGAGGCCAGGATTGGTCTTGCGATAAGCCAGGGCATCAACACTGTCGAAAACCAATTCGCCATCGAGGATGTAATCCCGGTATTTGCGGACGCAGGTCTCGTGTTCCATCGATTGGCCTTCCCGTCCAACCAGGTACTGATAAAGGGGGACTGGGAGATAAGCGATCGTCTTGGCGTAGGCCATTGGGGCGTACACGAAATAGTTGTCTTCGTAGCTGACATGCTTCGGGAGCGTGACCTTGGAGGCCCGGAGGACTTCGGTCCGATACATCGAGGAATGCAGGGTCAGATTGCCTCGATAGGTGAATTTGCTGAGATCGCCCCAGCCGCCGATGTTGCCCTTTTTGAAGAGATAGGCGTAATGGATAACCTGATAACGGTTGTCCCGGCCCTGCCAATAGACATAATCCGTGAGATAGAGATCGGGCAGAGAAACCCGGGAACGGATGTCTTGAAGCAATTCGCTCAGGGCTTGGGGGTCGACCCAATCGTCGCTGTCGACCACCTTGAAGTAAAGGCCTTGGGCGACCTTGAGGGCATTATTGATGCCTTCGCCATGGCCGCCGTTTGGCTGGTGGATACTATGGACGAGGGAGGGATAAGACGCCTCATAGGAATCGGCGATCGCCCCAGTCTCGTCCGTCGAGCCGTCATTGATGATGAGGATTTCGACATCCTCCCCGCCGGTCAATAAGGAATCCACTGCGAAATGAAGATACGCCGCGCTGTTATAGCTCGGGACGCAGAAGGAAATAAGCTTCTTGGGGGTTCCGTTCATGGTGGTCAGGCTCCAAAGTATAAACCCGTTTCGCCTCGATTTTCTTGACCGAGAATTCCGCGGAGCGTTTTATTTTTGCTTCCGAGCGGCCTTCTTGGCGGCTTTCTGAGCCAACGTCTTGTCGGAAGGGAAGATGAATTTGAAGATGGGGAAGAAAACCCAGAAACTGATCGCGCAGTAAATGATCATGGTGATGAGGTTCGGCAAGAAGGTGCCCAGATTCCGGGAAACGAAGAACTGATAGATCGGGGCCTTGTAGAGCCCTTGGACGGCGCTGGAGATGACCATGATGGCAAAGTAGGCCAAGATATACCACAAAGCCGCCCAGAAGGGGTTGGAATGGCTCTTGAAGGTGACCTTGCGCTGGGCAAAGAAGTTCAGGACCTGGGCCAGCGCCCCGGAGAGCTGGACGGAAAGGAAATAAGCCAGCCCGCCGCCCCCGGCCATCTTAAACGTATCCCGGACGACGGTCGAATCCAAGGTTCCTTTGAAGTAATCGAAAATGTAGTACTGGGTGTAATAAATGCTGCTTCCGTAGATATTGACGCAGCTGGCCCCGGGGATGGCCCAAAGCTGGAAGGTGATCGAGGCCAAGCCCGCTTGATTGAGGACCAGCAAAAGCAAGTCCTGCAAAAGGATCTGAATCACGGTGACGCCGTTGGAGACCATCAAAAAGGCGATGAATTGGGAGAGCCTCGGGAAACGGCGGGCGAAGGCGTTCCAAAGATTGACGAAGGGACGAGCCGCCTTCCAGCCCCCGTAGCGATATTTCCAAGCCGCTCCGCTGACCTCGACCGGGGGAAGCCCCTTCATCGCATGGATCGCATTCACCTTGTCGAGCTCGATGGCCCGCTCCGCTTCAGAAGTTTCTTTCTTCAGCTTGGCGATTTCGCCCTGAAGGGCTATTTTCTTTTGGGGCTCCGCGACCTTGAGGGCTTTCCTCAGGCCTTTGAGGGCCAATGAACGTTCCTGATGGGCCCGGGTATAGAGCAGCGCCCCGATGACGCTGGCCCGCGCGGTGCCGACTTTAACCGCTAAGATCAGTTCTTTTTTCAAAGCCTTGGCTTCGGGGGATTGGGGATCCGCTTGGGCCAACTTTTGCCTTAAGACCTTGGCTTTTTCCAGCGAGGCTTTGGCGTCTAAGTCGTCATAAACCCTCGCGATCCCCGTCAAATCGACCGCGGGATTCCCCTGGGTGTTCGCTTTCTTCTCGTTTTCCTTCTCAGCCATAAACGTTCCCTCCTTTTCCTTTTTCGTTTTCGGCCTTCAGCCCTTTGGCCTCCGCCTTCGCCAGCCGCTTTTTCTCGCGGCCGGCTTTGAGATAATGATGCAAGCCTTTATGAAAATGGCCGTTGAACATCAGGATGAGCCCATCCAGCTGCTTCCAGCTGATGGCCCCTCCCGTCATTCGCGAGAGCGACCGCATCGGGTTGTAGTAAACGCCCATGACGAGGGTGTTGGCCTCGGAGCGGTGCCCCGTGGCCCTCAGAGCCTTGATGATCGTCCTCATGCCCCCGGCGAAGAAACGGCCGGTCCAGCCTTTGGCATAGCGGAGGTCAGCGACCGAGGAATTGTAATCGACGGCGATCCGATGAGTCTTGATGAAAACAAGATCGGAAAGGGGGATCGCGTGGCCCAGTAGAGCCTCAAACTCCTCGTCGGGGATCTCGCGGACTTTGCCGCTGTAATAATCCGGAAGAAGAACCGGATCATAAGGAAGCGGGGCGCCCGAGCCCTCTTGGTGGATGGTTCCGCTCAGCCGAACGTCGGCGGAGGAGGAACTCACGTCAAGGTCGTAATCCCCGCCTTCGACCTCCCAATGATTGGTTTTGACGTTGAAATAGCGGAAGGAATACTCGTCGAAGGGAATCGTGACATTTTTCGTTTCGCCGGGAGCGAGGAAGACTTTCTGGAAGCCTTTGAGCTCGCGGAGGGGCCGGAAGACCTTGGCATTTTTGAGGCCGATGTAAAGCTGGGCGATCTCGGCGCCCGCGACCTTGCCGGCATTCGTCAGGTCGAAGGTCACGCCGGATGCGGAGACGCGGAGGGCGGAATATTGGAACTGGGTATAGCTGAGGCCATACCCGAAGGGGAAACGCACCCCGATGCCGGCCGTCAGGAAGTAACGGTAGCCGATGTAGAGGCCCTCCCGATATTCGATGGTTTTGTCGTTGCGGCCGAAATGATCGGCGCTCGGGATGTCCGGATAGCCATAAGGATAGGTCTCGGCGAGCTTCCCGCTCGGATTGACCCGGCCCGTCAGGACATTGAGGACGGCCTTGGCCCCGGCCTCGCCCGCCAGATAGGCGTGAACGATGGCATCGACCCGGTCGATGAAGGGCATCTCCACCACCGCTCCGCAATTCATGACAACGACGATTTTCTTGCCCGTGTGATAAAGCGCGGAGATGAGCTCCCGCTGATTGTCCGGAAGGCGGATGTTGGCCCGGTCGAACCCTTCGGCCTCCGTGACCTCATCGAGCCCCGCGAAAACCACCAAGACATCAGCTTTGTCCGCCAAAGCCACGGCCTTGCCGATCAAGTCATCGCTGGATTTGCCATATCGTTTGAAGCCTTCGGAGTAGCCGACGAAAGCCAGATCGTAATCTTTGATCGACTCCAAGACCGTGTCGACTTTGATCGGATTCACGATCGAGGAGCCGGCGCCTTGGTAGCGGGGATTCTTGGCGAAGTCCCCGAAAAGGGCGATTTTGGTCTTGGGGGCGAGGGGCAGCACATGGTCTTTGTTCTTCAAAAGAACAATCGAACCCTCCGCGACTTCTTGGGCGATTTTGTGGTGCGCTTCTTTGTCATAGGTCCGCGGGGCGGCCTTGAGGGCGGCGCTGGTTTTGAGCGTGGCATCGATCAGGCGGTCCACCGCGCTATCCAAGACCTCTTCCGAGATCTTGCCGTCCGTGACGGCTTGCTTGATCTCGCGGTTGGTCTCGCCGTTGGTGGTGGGCATCTCGAGTTCGTTCGTGGCCTTTAAGCCCTCAAGACGATCGTTATTGCCACCCCAATCGGTGATGACGAGACCCGAGAAATCCCATTCTTTGCGGAGGATGTCCACCAAAAGGTGCTGGTTCTCGTTGCAATAGACGCCATTGACTTTGTTATAGGCGCTCATGACGGCCCCGACGTGGCCTTCTTTGACCGCGATCTCAAAAGCCGGGAGATAAATTTCCCTCAGCGTTCTTTCATCCAGGACCGAATCCGAGGTGATGCGGCGGATCTCCTGGTTGTTGCAGGCATAATGCTTGACGCAGCTGATCACGCCATTGGACTGGACCCCGCGAATGAATCCGGCGGCCAGGCGCCCCGCCAATAAGGGATCTTCGGAGAAGTATTCGAAATTCCGCCCGCAGCGGGGATTCCGCTTCATGTTCACGCCAGGGCCTAAGAGAATCGAAACCTCGTTGGCCGCGGCTTCCTCCCCCAGCGCCTTCCCCTCTTTTTCGAGGAGAGCGGGATCCCAGCTATTGGCCGAGCAGGCGCTCGTGGGGAAGCACGTCGAAGGGATCGAGGGATTCAGCCCCAGCTGATCCGCGGCTTTGGCCTGTTTTCTTAACCCGTTGGGGCCATCGCTTAAAAAAATCGAGGGGATGTCATATTTGCTAATCTCCTTGGTTTCCCAGAAATTCTTGCCAGAAAGAAGCGACACCTTCTCGTCCAGCGTCAGTTTCTTGATCAGTTCTTCGTGCTTGAGGGTTATACCCATTTCTTTTCTCCCGGTGAAAAGTTGTTTGCTATCCAAAAGTAATCGTGTAATCGGTTACATTTGAGAAAAGTATAAATTTGAAGACCCTTGTTTCAACTCAAATAACGTAATCGGTTTATTTCGTGGCGTAACTTGTTCTTTTCTTCGAGCTTATGGCTTCGCTTCCTTTTAAGAAATAAGAAAATCTCCTCCGCTAAGGATCTTGTCCAAATTCCGTTTTTGTTTCGATGGGGTTTCTAATCTCTATTTTGGAATAAAAAAGATGCTTTTTCCTCAAGACATAGAATAATAAAACCAATGAAATACGATGATTTGATTGTCGGAAGCGGGCTATCCGGGGCTTCGATCGCCTATTTTCTCCGCTCTTTGGATAAAAAAGTGTTGGTGGTTGAATCTCGCGACTCCGTGGGGGGCAACATCGCCACCGACGAAGAACATGGCATCGTCGTCCACCGCTACGGGCCGCATATCTTCCATACCTCCGACGCGTTCGCCTGGAGGTTCGTCAACGACCATTGCGCGATCTACCCCTTCATCAACTCTCCTTTGGCCAATTACCAAGGGGAGATTTATCACCTGCCTTTCAACATGAACACCTTTCACGAGCTTTGGGGGGTGACGACGCCCGAAGAAGCCAAAACCAAAATCGCGGAGGAAGTTTCAAAAGAGTCTATCGAAACCCCAAAAAACCTGGAAGAGCAGGCTTTGAAACTGGTGGGCCGGACGATTTTCGAGAAACTCATAAAAGGGTATACCGAGAAGCAATGGGGCCGGAGCTGCAGGGATTTGCCCGCTTCGATCATCAAAAGAATCCCTTTGAGATTCACTTACGACAACAACTACTTCAACGACCTCTACCAAGGGCTGCCCAAAGGCGGGTATTCCAAACTAATCGAGAACCTCCTTGAGGGGATCGAAGTCCGAACCCGCACCGATTACCTTGCTCACCGCCAGGAACTGGATGCCTTGGCGAAGCGCGTGATCTATACGGGCCCCATCGACGCTTTCTTTGATTATCGGCTGGGGCGGCTGGAGTACCGTTCCCTCCGATTTGAGCGCAAAGAATACCCCATGGACGACTTTCAGCACAACCCTGTCATCAATTTCACCTCCCGAGACGTTCCTTATACCCGCGTCTGTGAGCATAAGAGATTCGACCCTTCTTGCGAGAATCATTCCTCCACAATCGTCACTTACGAATACCCCGAAGCCTATATCGAGGGGAAGATCCCCTACTATCCGATTAATGATGAGAGAAACGCTTCGCTGGCGGCCGCTTATCTCGGCGAAGCCAAAAAACAGGAACCTAAGACTTATTTCCTCGGAAGGCTTGCAACGTACAAATACTTCGATATGGACGACACGATCATCGAAGCGAAGAAGCTCTTCGATCGATTAAGCCAATAAGCTTTCCCAGGAGTCAGCAGCTGATCCGCCATAGGGCGGTTTCCCCCAGTTGAGCCAATCGTGGATCCGCCCGAAACCCTTCCGAGGGCTGCGCTCAAATCCACGCAAACAAAATCAAATTTTTACCGCCTGATATAGGGGGAGAATCCTTATCAAAACCCGGCGATCGTTATTTCCCATAAATTCGGTTTCGATGGCGTTCGTCTCCGCACAAAAGCAATGGATCATAAAAAGAAGGCCGCCCCCGAAAAGGGCAGCCTTCTTCACATCGAAAAAGCGATTTGCAGACAATTCGCGAAACTACTTCGTCTTCGGATGATCGGAAGAATCTTTATCGGAAGAAACGATCTTTTCTGCCTTTGAGGAAGGGGCCGCGATGGCCGCTTTACGGGCTTTCCTAATTTTTAAGACGATGACAACACCCCAGCCGGCAAGGCTCGCGAAGACCACACAGTCAAGGACAATAAGGAGAATCTGCCAAGTCGCCAACGAGTAGCCCAAAACGGCCTTATTGACCATGTTGGAATTGACGGCCGCATACAGAACATGATGGGTGGCTTCCTTCAAGACGGTGATATCGGTTGGATCGCTGTAATTGACCCAGCTTTTCACCAGAGTCTCGAGGTTGAGATCACCGCCGGCATAAGCCATTTGACGCGAATTCATGTGGCTGCAGGTGTTGAAGTCGCAGACGACGGAACCTTGGAAGCCCCATTCCTTTCGCAGAACGGTTGTGCAAAGGCGATAATCACCGCCAGCCCAAGTCGTTCCAACCCGGTTAAACGAGGTCATGATGCCCGTCCCATGCCCTTCTTTGACATAGATTTCGAAGGCCCGCAAATAGACTTCCCGCATGGCTTGCTCATTGACGAAAGAGCAATCCCCGTTCGAGGACCGATGGGTTTCTTGCTCGTTCAAGGCGAAGTGCTTGGCATAGGTATAGACACCCTTGGAGCGGGCGCCCGTCGTGAAAGCCGCTGCCATCTTGCCGTTGAGCAAGCCGTCTTCGCTGTAATATTCCCCGTTGCGGCCGCCGAAAGGCGAACGATGGATGTTGATGCCCGGAGCGTAAATGCCCGAATAGGCGATTCCATCGCCCCGGACGTTGCCCCAAAGCCCTTCTTCGCCAATGGCTTTCCCTTCTTGTTCAACCAGATCTTTGTTCCACGTGGCGGCCACGACAGGCTCGCTGGGATAAGAGCAAGTGCCATAGATGGTCGGATCGCCCATGAAGTTGGTGAACCCTTGCGGTCCGTCAGAATCGGTGGTTTTCGGCTTTTTGATACTCGCGATGTAGGCGGTGTTGAAGGCCGCGTTATCGAACATGTTCTCCATCTCGGCGATGGTCGGCTTGTTCAAGAGCTGGTCCCAGGAAGCATCGTCATAGTCTTTTCCGATCATGTCATACACATCGAGAGAGACCGAGGAATCCCCGGTCGTTGGCATCTTATCCACCGCGATCGGATTGGTGGTTGCGGTGCTCTTCAAAGAGTCGATGAACCCTTGGCTCACGTTCCGCTCGGCATCGGTCGGGGTCGTGGGGAAAGTCCCATCAAAATTCGTCCGGGAGAGTTCGGTCGAAAGCGGATCGTCGCAATCATCGAAAAGAGGCTGGATAGCGTATCCGGTGCTGGGGTCTCTCGAATATTCATAGCCCGTGCCCAAGGACAAAGTGGCCGAATCAGCGCTTTCATGAGCGTTGTGGCTCACGAAGAAAGTGTAATCGCCTGCCTCCAGCTCATAGCCTTTGAAGCCATTTTTGTTGGCATCGTTGGCGTCGAATGAAGACAAATAATAAGGATTGGCATCAACCGAGACGGTTTCCGAAGCTCCGGCCGCGAGAAGGCTGGTTTTGGCGTAGCCCAGCAAAACCTTGTAGGGTTTTTCGATGCCGCTCGAAGTGTAGGGGGCGCTTCCGTAGATCTGCACGACGTCTTTGCCCGCCACCGAACCGGTATTGGTGACTTTGACTTCGAAAGTCAAATCCCCCTGAGGATTCAGCGTGGCCCCATCGAGCGAATTCTTATTGGCGAAATCCCAACTAAAAGTCGTGTAAGAAAGGCCGTATCCAAAGGGGAAGACGACGTTGTCGTCGTACCATTTTTGGCCATCGATGAAACCGCGGGTTTCATAATAGCGGTACCCCACATAGATGTTTTCTTCGTATTGGACGAAATAATATTGCTTCGCCTCTCCATCCAAAACGTAACGATCGCCGTCTTTGATGTTGTTGTTGCCAAAATTCTTATATGTCGGATCGCTTTTGAAATCCCGGGAATAAGTGTCGACGAGGTGCCCGGAGGGGTTGACGCTGCCATTCAAGATTTTCCCGATGGCCAAAGCGCCCTGATTGCCGAAGCCACCGCACCAAAGGGCGGCGTCGATCTTCGACTGATAGGCATAATTGGTCGGGTCGTCAAGGAATCCCAGCTCCATGGCGCTGTTGGAATTGATGAGGACGATAACGTGATTGAAATTCCCGTTGCAAACGGATTTCAGAAGATCGGTTTCGTTCGTATCGAGTTGAAGATAATGCTTGCTGCTGTCGTCCGAGGCGACGCGCGGCAGATCGAAGCCTTCCCCGCCGATTCGGGAGAAAACGACCAAAGCCGCATCTCCATATTCGGCATAGCTGTCTTTAACCGTCGTCGTGTAACTTGACTGAGGGGTTTCGCCGGTCTCGATCGGGACGTTGACGGAATCATTCTCGATGCTGGGATTGGCCGGACGCCCCGAGCCCGAAGCGCCGCTGTCATCGTAAAAGGTCTTCAAAACGGGGTTGCAAGTGAATCCCGCATCCGAAAGACTCGTGTAGAGATCGGCCGAGCCTCCGGTTCCGCTGGCGCCGCTCGAACCGGAGCCGCCGAGAACGAGATTAACGGAGTTCTTGCCGAAAATCGATACTTTGGCTCCCGAGGTCAGAGGCAAAGCGTGGCCTTCATTCTTCAGGAGAACCGTTCCCTCGGAGCAAAGGTCGACGGCGACGTCATCGCCGGCAGTTTTAGCCGCATCCTTGCTGGAGGTGGTCGTGGCGTAGCGGACCGCCACATCGCTGGTGATGGCGTTGCCGGTGCCCATCACCACGCCAATGAGGTGATAAAAAGTCGTATTGGCCAAAATGGTGACCGTGGCCAGAAGAGCAACCAAAAACCCGGTTGTGATGCCCCAACCTATAAGAGACTTTTTCTTACTGAAAGGTTTCTTCATTTTTTCTTTCCTTCTTTAACTTTCGATGTTGCTGGTTTTGGGGGTCCAAGTCAAAGTCGCTGTGGTCGTGATCTTGAAGCAGTCGATCATGGGGGCGGTGGCGCTCATCGTTCCAATCATTGGAGTATTGTTGCTCGTCATTAATTTGACGGTGTTCGCACCGCTTTTGAGCGAGAGCTCGGTCGTCAGAACGTGATCGCTGAAGGGGGCGGTATCGGCGGAGTGGGTTCCGGTGTTGAGGGTGATGTCATCATAGTTGAGCGAAGCGCCATTGACCGAGACGGTGTAATTGCTTGGGCTGAGGACAATGTTCATGAATTCGGCGGTGATCCGAAACACAAAGGTCGCGTTGCTCACCGCGGCGCTGGAATTGATCGTGAAGTCCAGCGCGATCCCGGGCACATAGAGGAAGCTGACGTAATAACGGTTGCTGGCGCCCAAAGTGCCCTTCGAATCCTGAAGGATCATGGACGTGCCGGTCGCCGTCCCCGAATACCCCTTCCCTTCGAGGTCTTCGATTCCCGGGCAGTACTCGGCTTCGAAGACGTATTCGGCGGCCCCGCCTTCCAGGCTGGAAGGTTTAGACGAACTCTCGCTTTGGCTGGTTCCCTTGGAAGAAGACGATTCTTCGCTCGAAGATGAGGAAGAAGAATCCTTGACCTCGCCGCAGCCGGCCAAGGCTGACACGAGAACCAATGACATTATTTCGATAAAAATAGCCTTTTTTCCCATATTGGTTTTTCCTTTCCCAAAAACGCGAACGCACTCCCACCAGCCCCAGGGTGGAGATGGTGGAAGTGCCTCGAATCGAATTCGTCCTCACCAAACGATTGGTTTAGTCGTGCTTCTTGCGAAGCATGATCAAGGCAACGGCCCCGGCCGCGGCGACAATGCCGACGGCACCGATGACGATGCCCGTAACAGCGAGCTTGGTGCTATCGGGAGTCGCAATCTCAACGGCTTTCCAGCCAGCGTAGATGGTGACATCCGAATTGACCGCATCCGCGAAGTCGTAAGTGGCCGTGCAAGCCGCATCGCGATACCACCCAGTGAAGACATAGCCTTCTCTGGTCGGAGCGGTCGGGATGGCCGCGACTCCGCCCTCATTCACGGAGACAGTCGAATTGGTGCTGCCCGAGTAATTGAGGTTGAAGACCACCGTTTTGGTATTGATCACGACAGCCGCAGCGCTGATCGTCCAGGAGAATTTCTGGTCGAAGTTGCTGATGGTCGTCGTGGGGCCCCACCAACCTTGAGTGGTCAGCGAAGCAGCGAGACGGATGGTGGCCGTGAAGCTGCCGGCCTCCGTCGGCGTTCCGGAGATCGCGCCGTTTCCCGCAAGGGTTAAGCCCGTCGGGAGGGCGCCATCATGAACGGAATAGGTGATGGAATCGTAGGTTCCGCCCTTATCGGTCGTGGCGATGTAAGAGGTCGAGACGCTTCCGGTCAAAGCTTGGCCGACCGTCCCAGCCGTGGCGCCAGTATAAGCCATAAGAGGATTGACGGTCATCGCGAAGGTGACGGTCTTGTCGATCCAATAATCGGCTTGCATAATGACCTTAAAGGTATAGTTGCCAGCCGTCTTGGGCGTGCCCGTGAGGGCGCCATTGCTCGAGAGACTTAAACCATCGGGCAAAGCGGTACTGCTGTCAAGCTTGTAGGTGACGTTGCTCGTTCCGAGCTTGGCGGTGTCCGCGCTGATGTCTTTAGAAAAAGCGACACCAACGGCAGCGGTCAAACCAGCGGCCGGAGCGGCGAATTCACTCGTCGCAAGAACGTTTTGCTCGCAAGTCGAATTGGCGAACGTGTAGAGGAGGCACTTGGCATTCCATCGCGCCCAGTACCAAATGGAGTAACCGGTGGCGGTTTTCGTTCCGTCGTTGCTCGTTACGGTGACTTTGTGGTTCGCGGCGTCATAAGTTCCGAAGAAGCCTGTGCTGGTGTAGCTGCCAAGTGGCATGTTGAGACCGCTGACGGCCTGTTCGGAAGGATTGCCATACGTAGAAGTCTTATAGGATCCGCCGAAGAAAGCATCGGTTTCGGCGAGGCCTTTGAAGCCCCATTCATTCCGTAAGATGTTGACCAGAAGATGGCTGTTGGAATAGTTGGCGACGGTGCCAATGCGGTTCATGCCGCCCATCACGCCCATGCAGCCTTTTTCACCGGGCTCCGCTTCGAAAACGGGCTGCCAAGCTTTGAGATAAATCTCGCGGACAGCCTGCTCCGTGACGAAATCGCAGATGCCCGAACGCGAAGATTCCTGATCGTTCATCGCAAAGTGCTTGGCATAGCAATAGATGTTCTTGGTATCAGCACCTTCGACGGTGTTGTTGAGCATGCGCCCGGCGATGAGAGGATCTTCCGAATAGTATTCGAAGTTGCGCCCGCCGAACGCGCTTCGGTGGCAATCCGCCGCTGGGCCATACCAGCCTTGGATTCCCGACCAGAGGCATTCGTTGCCGATTTGGACGCCGAACTCCGTGGCGAGGCTGACGTTCCAAGCGGAAGCGATGTTGATTTCGGTGCAGTAACTGACAACGCCGACGCCCGAAGGCCCGTCCAAATCAGTTCCTGTCTCCTTGCCCATGGCATCCAAAGCTGGATTCGACCAGCCTCCGTTGGTCGTGAAGCTAATGATCTCGTCCCACGAAAGATCGTTCAGAATGGTCGTCCATCTCGTATCATCGAGGGCGATCCCGGCGATGGCTTTGAAATCGTAAGTGGTCTTAGTGGTCGAGCGATCGACGGTGCTTGCAGCTTGACTGAAGCCAGCGCAGTCGGTTGCGGTTTTTTGACGCTGATCGGTTTCGCCCCAAAGGCTGTGCTCAAGGGTGTTGCCGTTTTCCAGATCATATTGATCGAAGACGTTGGTAACGCGCTTATAGACATAAGAGGAGGCGCCGATTTCCTTTTCGGCGGTCGTCGGAGCGTCCGGCGTGATCAGGTGCTTCGAGGAAGCCCTGGTCATAGGGGTCCAGCCAAGATCGTAAGCTCCGTTGGAGTCCTTGACTGGCTCGGAGGCATAAGCACCCGTAAACTCATTCTCGATGGGGTTGCCAGTGACTCTGTCTTTGTCATAAGTTATAGCGGAAGCGGCGGTCAAAGTGGCGCTCTGGCCCGTCAATTCGGTATGCGCATCGGTGTTGAGGGTAAGCTCATAGCTGCCGGCATCAAATTCATAACCTTTATGGCTGTTATGGTTGGCATCGCTGTAGTCGTAAGAAGCCAAATCCTGAAGATGGAACGTAAGGGTTAGCGTCTGAGATTCGCCAGCCGCAAGTTCGTCGGTCTTTCCAAAGGCGGCCAAAACGCGGTCGGCTTTTTCGATTCCGCCATTGATGTAAGGCGCTTTCCAATAGAGTTCCACGACGTCTTTGCCGGCAACCGATCCGGTGTTTTTGACCGCGACTTTAGCGGTGATGACATCGGTGCTCGCGGTTAGGGCAAGACCCGTCGTATTGGCGGAGACGCCCGTGAGATTTTCGGAGAAACTCGTATAACTCATGCCATAGCCGAACGGATAGATGACATTGCTCGAGTACCAAGAAGGGTTGGTCGCCGCAACGTCAGCGGCATAGGTTTCGTAATAACGATACCCGACATAGATGCCTTCCTCGTACCGGACGAAGGTATCGGTGACGGACGTGCCGTCTTTGATGGATGCCGAGAGGGTCGAGCTGCCATCCGAAGTTAATAAATCATAGTTCGCGCTGCCATCGGCGGTCGTTTGCGAACCATCGCCGAAATTGTTGTAGGACGGATTGTCCTCAAGGTTAATCGGCCAAGTATCGACGGTGCGGCCGGAAGGATTGACCTCGCCGGTCAAGACCTTTCCTAAGGCATCGAATCCATTATCGCCCGGGATGCCCGTCCAAACGATGCCGTTGATTCGGGAATCCGTTTGGAGAGAGTTGATTTCCATGGTCGAAGGAGTGTTGAGAAGGACGATGATTTTGGCGAAGTTCGCTTTGACCAGGCTGATCATCGCTCTTTCGTTATCGGATAATTCGAGATAAGAACGCGCGGTTTCCGTGCCCTTGTCGCTAGCATGATCATACACGCCAGTGCGACTGGTATCGGCGCCTTCTGAGCCGCTTCTGCGCAAGACAATGAGGGCGGCGTCGCCATAATTCTTAAAGGAGTTCTCGACCGAGCCATCATAGGAAGCCACTGGCGTTTCGCCGATGGTGCAGCTGCCGCCGCCTCCGCCGAAGGACATTCCTCCAACGCCTCCAGCCGCTCCGCTGCGGTTGTCGTTCTTATAGAAATCTTCAAGGAACGGGTTGACGTTATATCCGGCGTTCGCCAAGGAATCGTAAATATCGATGTACTCATCCGAACTGTTTCCGGATCCGGAACCACCGCCTGCTACCGAAGGGTTAGCCGATCCTTTGCCGAAGACGCTGATGTTGCGTACGTTGGCAAGAGGAAGCGACCCGTCGTTCTTCATAAGAATAAACGATTCAGCCGCGATTTTCTTGTTGAGGGCTTCGCCACCCTTTTTTGCATCCTCCAAGGACGCATAGTCGGAGTAGACCTTGTTGTAGGCGCCAGTTGCGTTTGTCATTTGGGCGCCCAAGAGCGACATCGTGGCTACCGCAATCGCGCTGCCAAAACTGACAACAGCTAAAAAAGCGGCCAAGTTCACAGCTCGTCTTTTTTTTGTTTTTTTCATGCTACCTCCTTGTTGAAGCATTCTTCAAAAACACTCATATGCTCACCAGATGTAAGCGCTTTGATTCTAATAGGATCTTTTTGTTTTTGATTGTTTTGTCGTAAATTGCGTTTTTTAGAACGTAGGCTGATTTTTTAAATATCGCCAAAAACGAATGACTTTCAAAGGACTATTCGAAAGAAAACAATTTCGGGATATTTAATTGCCGCTCCCTTTGGTGAAAAAGAGCGAGAGGGCGAAAATCTGATTCTGGGAATCGATCTGCATCGTCCCGCCATACTGATAAGCGATGAGGCGGATCGATTTCATGCCGAAGCCGTGGTAGCGGTCGTCTCCCTTGGTTGAGACAGGGAGGCCGTCGCCAAAGCGCAAAACGCCATAATAGGGGTTTTCTTCGCGAACAAAAACCCCGCCGGGGACGGAACTGACTTTGAGCGTGACGACCCGTTTGTCCGGGTCGGGGATCTTCATCACGCTTTCGATGGCGTTATCGATGATGTTGCCGAAGAGCGAGAAAACATCGTTTTCCGCCATGAAGGCAAGCGCTTGGCCGTCGATGATGTGGGTGAAGAGGATGCTATTTTGGGCGCAGACGAGCGATTTCTCTTGAAGGATCGCATCGAGCGGGGCGTTCCCGGTCGTGGCTTTGGTGTCATAGAATCTCGTCGCCTCCTCGATTGAATCGATTTCCTCCTGCGAAATCGTGGAATGCATCGTCTTGAGGGTCCGGATCTGCTTTCGGAGGTCGTGGCATTTGATGTTGACGAGTTCGATGCTCTCTTTCGTGAATTGGTATTGCTTCTCTTCTTCGTGGCGCATTTGGTTGAGGCAGGCGACTTCCTTTTCGAGGTTGTTCTCCGAGACGAAACCAAACATGATGACCAGAACCATGACGCTCGAGAGGACGTTGAAAAGGCCGATGATGTATTCCAACACGTGAGCCTCTCCGGTTAAGGGGATCGTGATCACGAACATGTTCAGAATATCATTCACCAAAAGCGAAAGTCCGGCGAGGAGGATGATCTTCCAAGAGGGCAAGGCGATGTTCGGGGTTTTCTTCATGAACGAATAAAGGAAGACGATCAAAGGGGAGAAAATGATCGTGCAGGCGACGCTGATGACGACCCAAACCCAGGAAAAACCCGAAATGGGATTCGGAACTAAATCTTCATAGAGATAGGAAGACATCTGCCATCCGAGGTAGATGAGGTGGCGAAGCGTATAGCCCGCGATCGTGCAGAAAAGCGTCGTCGCGAGGTCAACTTTAAAACAGATCTCCAAGGCAATGTCGCCAAAGATGAAAAGCAGGAGGTAATTGAACATCCCCGTGAGCACCGAGTTCCCCAAATCAAAGGAATTCGTCCAGAAGGATAAGCCCACGAAAACGATGGCGGAAAGGGACGCGCGGACCCAAAAATGCTTTCTTTTCGGAAAATGCCAGGCCAAGAGGAAACAAAGGAAGAGCAATTCCAGCTCCACCGAGGCGTTAAGAAAATTATCGTCGGTGATGGTCACAAGTGCCTCCCGAGGTAGGCGGTGAAGTCATTGATGAAAGCCTTTTTCTTCGGCCGCGAGATCTTAAGCTTGTCCGTGCCCACCAAAACGTATTCGCTATCTAAACCGGAGACGAATTTCAGATTCACGAGATAACAATGGTTGCACCGGGAGAAGATTCGGGCTGGCAGCTTTTTCTCGATGTCTTTAAGCGAGCCGAAAGCGGAATAGGTTCGAGCATCGACGTGGTAGGTGAGGACATGGTTTGACACTTCGACATAGCGAAGGGAGGAGACGCTGGTGACGATGACCCCGTCTTCGGACTTGATCGTGATTTTCGATTCCTTGTCTTTTTCCTCGGCCAAGCGGATGATTTTGTCGAGTTTTTGGGCGAGCTGGCCATAGGCGAGGGGCTTCACGATGTAGTCAAAAGCATGGACCTCGTAGCCGCGGATGGCATATTGGGCCAAATCCGTTACGAAGACCAAAATGACGTCCTGATCGAAAACACGAAGTTTTTTTGCGGCATCGATGCCGCTCAGATAAGGAAGGTTGATGTCCATGAAAATGACATCATAATCGGGATGATAATCATTGAGGAGTTTTTCGGCATCGGGAAAAAAGGATATCGCAATGGGAAGCCCCTTTTCCTTCTCGTAACGCTTAAGCAGTGCTTCAAGGCTTCGGAAAGCCTCTTCGTTATCCTCGACGATCGCCGCTCTAATTGCCATTGGATAATTATTAATGGCGAGAGCTACAAAAAACAAGGGAAAAAAGGATATGGCCAAAACCATAAAATATGAAAAAGATAGATAAAATCTCTGATTTATGGCTTCAAAACTTAGAGGATGTTAGATAGCAAAAGGATAAAAACACATTTTAAAAAATGAGCCATAATATTCATCCTGCTTGGCGAGCAAAAATGAATTCTTCCACCACGGCGTTGGGGTAAGAAGCGGCTGCACAGTGCGTGAAAAGGTATATGAAGGAAATATTGCTTGAGTCGAGAGAGCATGATTCTTGGCAAACACATAGCAACGTCATCGTGATAAGCTCTCCAGGCAGGCTTTGATTGTTCGACAATTAAAAACCAGCGAGTCTTTTTAAGGCGCGCTGGTTATTTTTATTTGGCTTTGGAAACGGTCTTCTTAGGAGCGACTTTAACGGCGGGTTTCGCAGAAGCCTTCGCGACGGGTTTTGCCACTGGCTTGGCGGCCGAAGCTTCAACAGGTTTGACGACGGGTTTGGCCACTGGAGCCGCGATCGGCTTAGTAACGGCTTTGGCGATAGGCTTCGCTGTCACTTTGCCGCCGCGCACATTGGGAAGATTGACCACAACCGGCGCCTTGGCAGGCATTTTCTTATCGTTGAAAGCGGGTTTCAGGGTATTGACCAAGAAGTATTCGATGCCTTCCCGATCCGAGGCTTTCTCCACTTCGGCATAGGATAACTTCATGTGATAGCCTTTGGAGATATGGGTTTTGAGGCCCTTATTGGCCTCTTGATCCGACCAGTGCTTAATGGCAGCGGCTTTGAGATCCAAGGCCTTGCCAATGAACTTTGCCTCATAGCGGTTATCGCTCTTCTGAATCGTCGAAATGATATAGACACCGGCTTTGTCCGGGATGTTGTCAAACGCAGGGGGCGTGCATTTGCGCCAATTCAATTTCATGGTTAAATTGTACCTTATTTCGGGGTATTTTACAATATTCACCCATTTGGGCTTCTGGACGAAGGCCCCTTTCCGAGAGAGGTTTCAAACTTGGCTTTCGAAGAGATTGGCCCTCCAGGAGCAAAGAACCTGAAAATCGCCTTTTTCATTCATTTTTTCTTATTCCTCTCGTGAATAAACCGAGTTTATGAAGAGGAATAAGAAAAGACGCCGCAATGGAAGCGGTGCCTTTTCAAGCGGAGTATCTCACCTCAAAGGGGTAGTGAGGCGAGACACCTTAATCAAAAGGAATGAAGGGCTTTAATTATCGACGGCGCTGACCGCGAAGTTGATGCAGTCCACGTTGACGCCGGCGTTCGTGAGCGCGAATTTGAAGACGTGCTCTCCCGCGGCGAGGCTCTGAAGTTCGACGGCGCAATTCTTCCAGTTGAACCAGTCGTTGGAGCCATCGGAAGCCCTGCCTAAGGTCATCGTCGGATCGACGAAGGAGACCTGCGTCCCATCGATATAGACAGAATAAGAATCTCCGATCACTTTGGGCTCATATTTGGATAAGACGCAGGTGATGGAAACGTCATAGGCGCTCTCGAGGTAGAAAGGAATCTCGAAATAGCCGCCGTTGATGTGGCCAAGAGACTCGCCATTGCTGTCGCCGGCATAGCTTTCGATCAAACTCGAGGAACCATCGGTCGTGAGGGTGCTCGTGTCGAGGTTTTCGCCTTCAACGACATAGGTGGCAGCTTGGTTGACGCTGAAGTCATCGCCATAGCCGGCGACCACGAAACTGAGGCAATCGAAGTTGGGGAAGCCTCCCGTGGCGGTCAAAGTCAGCGTATGAGACCCGGCGCTCATGAGGGTGCGCTCAATCGCGATGTCCTGCCAATACCAATAAGAATTGGCATCGGTGTGGCCGAAGGCGGAATATTCCGTTTTGACGGTGACGCCATCAACTTGAATCGTGACGTTGCTGTCGAGATCATAACCCGATTCGTATTTGGCCATGCGAGCCACGATCGCGACCGTGGCTTTTTTGCCCAAAAAGAAGGGAATGCTGAAGACGGTGCCGGTCGCAACGTTACAAATGGACTCGCCGCCGCTCGTAACCGGATCCGAGGTCGTTGGGACTTCAATCGAATACGATCCCTTCGTGACGCTCAGGCTTTCGGCCTCTTCCGTCGTGGTGCCGTTCGCGGTCAATTGAACGCCCGCGGCCGCCACATCGCCAAAGTAGGAGGTTGTGAATTTAAAGCAGTCGAGATTGATGCCGTTGCCAATCGCCGTATAGGTGAAGGTATGAAAGCCCTTCTTGACCGTCGCTTTGCCCAAATCGACATCTTTCCAGTTCCAGTACTGATTCGCGTCGGTGTGGCCGAACGCGGAATAACCATTGGAGGTCATGACCGTTTCGTCTATCTTGAAGGACAGATTGGCATCCACATTATAGGTGTCGCCGTAGTCCGCCATGCGAGCCACCACATCGACGATGGCCTCATCGCTGAAATAGAGATTCACGGTCAAGATGGTTCCCGCGCCAATGCCGCCAAGGGATTTGCCATTGGAGGCATCCGTGGCAGTTTCGATTAAGGAATCTTTGGTCCGTCCGGCGGCCGCAAGGTCCGATCTGATCACGAGATTCGTCAGGTCCATATTCTCGGCCTCGGCCACGGTCGCGCCATTATCGTTCACGACATAATATTTGGCGGTGTCCGCATAATCGGAAACCATGAACTTGAGAACATCGGTGTTCGGGAGAGCGCCCGTGACATCAATATGAAGGGTGTGTTCGCCTTGGGCGATGAGGGTCTTGGATATCTCGATATCCTGCCAAGGCCAAAAATCGTTCGCCGCGGAATGCCCGCCAAAGACGGCGTTAGTCTTCCCTAAAGACGACCCATCGATGCTGAAGGTGACGTTGTTATCCAAAACGAACCCTGCATCGTAATTGGCGAAACGGCCGGTCAAATCAAGAACCGCCGCATCCGAGGAGTAAAAATTGATATCGAAGGTCGAAGGAGCGACGACGCCACGGATGGATTCGCCTCCGCTCGTCGCCGCGGCCGCATCGCCGGTCGGGGTCTCGATAAAGCCAAGCCCAGCCGCCGCCAAATCCGAGCGGATAACGGCAGAAGAGAAATCCAAATCCTCCGCTTCGACGTCGTATTCGCCATTGGCGGATATCCTAAACGCATACTTGTCTTGGATGGTGATATCCAAAGAGGCGCTCTTCGTGGCATCGGCGACCGAAGTGGCCGTGATGGTCGCGGAGCCCGGAGCGATGCCGGTAACGACACCGGCTTCCACCGTTGCGATCGATTCATCGGAACTAGCCCAGGTAACCGAGGTATCGCTGGCGTTAGTCACGGAAGCCGTCAAAGAAATCGTTTTGCCCATAACGACGGTGGTATTGCCAGTCAGAGTGATGCCAACTTCTTGGCTCGAAGAACTGCTCGATGCGGAGGAAGAGCCCGAAGACGAACCGCTGCTTGACGACGTGCCAGTGGATGAGGTCGTGGCACTCGAGGCAGCCGAACTCGAAGAAGTCGCGCCCGACTTGGACGAGCCTGAAGACGTTGCGGTCGACTGAGACGAACTCGAAATCGTGGAACCGGAAGAGGCGCTGGATTGACGAGAACTCGAAGCGCTCTCGGCGGTGCCGCACCCCGTCAAGACCAAACCCGCCGCCAAAATGCCGACCGATAAGACCTTAAGGGAATATGGTTTTTTCATAAAACCTCCTTGATTGTTTTGGTCCAGTTGTCTTGGGAAGGACCTAAGTACCGCTATTATCATGAGAGGTGAAACCGCTTTCAAATCGGATTCCGTAATCTTGAGTTTTCTTTGCAAAATCTTTTTCGGGAACTTCCGCAGGAAACCCCAAAAAGCGAAGAAATCATCATAATTATCCCGTTTCGGTTTAAATCATTAAGGCCGACGGGCCCTCGCGCACGTGCTCGAATAAATAAGAAAAGGGGTCGCTAGGGATGACTGTAAAAGCAAGGTTAAGGAGACAAAAAGAAAGTTTGCGAAAAATCACTTGTAAGCGTTTTCAGTTTATTTAGAATGAAGCCAACTTTTAACTCAAAAGAGTAAAAGAAATAACCCAATCAGGAGGAGTTTATGAAAACAGCGACTTCCGATCATTTGCTGAAGACGATGACGTTTTTAGGAGCGGCCATCCTATTGGCTGGATGCGGAGAAACAACGCTTTCTTCTTCATCCAAAGCCGGCAGTTCCACAGCGGTGAGCAGCGCCGCAACGAGCGGCGGTTTCTCGTTCAATAACCCCCATTCCAGCGGATCCTCAAGCTCGTCTTCTACGGCGAGTTCGTCTGAAAAGTCTCTTGATGTCGAGGTTTTGGCCACCATCAACGCCAACGGCGAGTATCTCGTCGAGGCCGAGGATTGCGATACTTCCGACTGCACCTTGCAAGCCGGATGCGCCGGTTTCTATGAAACCCCCGGATCTCAGTTCCCGACGAGCGGCGGCGAGTGCCTCGCTTGCATCGCAGCCCCCAGCATCCTGGCGTACAAAATTAGTGTTGTCGCGACATGCGACATCACCTTCTACACCATCTGCGCCAAACACGAAAATCCCTGGAGTTTGGACTCCAACGTCGCCTATTACCTTGATAGCGGAACCCCTTTTGTGACCGGATATTCCTCCTTTGGCACCGATGGTGCAAACTCTTGGTACAACTGGAAGACCGTCGAGCTCGGAACCTTGAGTGGAGTCACCGCCGGCGTCCATCAATTCAACATCAAAGTCCTGAATGCCTTCCCTAACACCGATTGCTTCAAGATGGTGGTCAATAATTACAATGGAGTTGCTTCGACTTCTTCGGAAGTGAACGCCTCGTCTGCGGTTTGATCTACTTATTTCTGGGAACCGCCGATTTTTGGCGGGGCAGCCCTTTCAGCGAAACTTTGAAGCGTTATTCCATCTTTTTTCCTAAGCCCAATTTAAGGAGGTTCATCCATGAAAAGAACCACGGCAATTGTCCATATCTCAACGATTATCATGCTGGCGACCGTCTTATTCGTTGGCAACTCGGTCGCCAATAAATATTCCGGCGTCATCGATCTCTACCTCAGCAAATCCACGACCAATTACGACACCACCGAAGCCGAAAACGCTTTGGCCGAAGGCAAGGATCTCGCCACTGAATTCGTGGAAAACGGAGCGGTTTTGCTCAAGAATGACAACAACACGCTTCCGCTCAAGCAACCGAACATCAACATTTTCGGTTGGAGCGGCTGCGACAATGGCTTCCTTTATCAAGGCGGCGGCAGCTCCGAAGGGGGCTATTCCGCAGACAAGGTCTCCCTATATCAGTCCTTCCGCAACGCCGGCTTCAAGATCAACGAAGACCTAGCCACGTCTTATAACAACCTTTCCTATCGCCGGGAAGGCTCTCCGGATTCCGATCAGTTCTCGGTTTATTACCGTCTTTATGAACCGGGGCAGGATTTCTATACCGATTCCTTAATGACGGAAGCGAAGAGCTTCTCGGATACGGCGCTCATCGTCTTATCCCGCCGGGCCACCGAGGGTGACGATCTCCCGAAATGCCAATATGATGAGAACGGCAACGAGGACGACAGCCGCAACTATCTGGCCCTCTCGGACAAAGAGGCCACGCTGGTGGGCGAAGTCACCGCGAATTTCGACAAAGTCATCGTCCTTTTTGACACCTCCGCTCCAATGGAGATGGGGTTCCTCGATTACGATGGCATCGATTCCGCGCTTTACGTCGGGTATCCGGGCTATTACGGTGCCACCGCCATTGCCGAGATCCTCGATGGCGAAGTCAATCCGTCCGGGCACATGGTCGATACGGCGGCTTATGATCTCACCACCGCGCCCTCGTATGCCAACTCAAGCAACGACGCCTCGCGCACCTATGCGAACCGCGGCGGCCATTATATGGACTATGCCGAAAGCATCTATGTGGGCTACAAGTGGTATGAGACTGCCGATGCGGAGGGTTATTGGAATGGGGCTTCCCTCAATTCTTATGGGCACGCGAAAAGCGGCTACAACGCCGTGGTTCAATATCCTTATGGCTATGGCAAAAGCTATACGACTTTCGATTGGTCTTTGACTTCCGTGACGCTGGGTGATGGCACGGCCCTGATCGCCGGCGAAAGCTTGCCTTCCGATGCCAAAGTCATCTACACGGTCTGGGTCGAGAACACCGGATCCGTGGCGGGCAAAGACGTGGTTCAGCTGTATTATTCCGCCCCGTATACCTCGGGCGGCATCGAGAAATCGGCCGTCAATCTCATCGATTTCCAGAAAACCGCCTCGCTCGATCCGGGCAAGGGCGAAGCGCTGACCCTCACCTGCCGCGTTTCCGACATGGCTTCCTATGATGCCTACGACAGCAACAACAACGGCTTCATGGGCTACGAGCTCGATGGCGGAAACTACGCTCTTTCGCTCCGCACCGATTCCCACACCGTCAAGACAATCAATAGCAAGGCCGCTTCTTATACGTACAAAATCCCGGCCGAAGGCTATAAATACACCACCGATGCCGATACCGGCAGCATCGTGAAGAACCGCTTCACCACCTACACCAATTCGATTTCGGGCGCCTCCAGCACGATCGATGAACCTGAGGCCACCTATGCGATTTCGATCGATGGCAACGATTCCAACGCCTCCTATAACCAAGGCATCACCTATCTCTCGCGGAGCAATTTCTCCAAGACCTTCCCGCAGGTGACGGCGACCCGAAGCATGGACAAGACGATGTATGACAACGTCTTCAAGGTCCATAGTCCGGCCATTGATGCTTCGGACGTCATGCCGACGACGGGCTCCACTGCCACGAGCTATACCCTCACCGACATGATGGGGCTCGCCTATGACGACGCCAAATGGACCTCGCTTATCGAGCAATTGACACCGACACAAATGGCGAACCTATCCGCGGGCGGGGGCTTCGGCACCATCGCCATCGCCGGCATTGGCAAACCCGCCACCACCGACAGCGACGGCGGCACAGGTTTCACAAGCAGCATCGCGACCGGAGACAGCGGCCACGCCACGAAGTATCCGGCTGCAGAGATCGTCGCTCAGACTTTCGATTGGAAAGAGGCTTATAAATGGGGGCACGCCATCGGAACCGAAGGCCAGGCCCTCGGAATCCAGGGCTGGTACGCCCCAGGCTGCAACGTCCACCGCTCGCCTTTAGGCGGCCGCAACTTCGAATATTTCTCGGAGGACGGCAGAATGTGCGGCATCATGGTCGGTTGGACCGTCAAAGGCGCGACCGAGAATGGCGTCTACTGCTACATGAAGCATTTCGCGGGCAATGATACGGACGCCGGCCGCAATGGCCAGTTCCGGTGGATGACCGAGCAAGCCCTCCGCGAAGAGTTCGCGAAGCCAGGCGAGATCGCGACCAAAATCGGCGGGGCCAACGCCTCCATGATCTCCGTGGACCGCGTCGGCTCCGTCAGAGCGACCGGAAGCTATGCGCTTCTCACCTCGCTTTTGCGGAATGAATGGGGCTTCCGCGGCGCCACCATCTCCGATTATTACCAAGGCGGCAACGTCAATGATATCGATGAAGGGATCCGAGCCGGCAACGATTTGGCCCTCGAGCCAGGCGGCACCGCTTCTTTATTCGACGACTATGCGAGCGCCACTTCGGTGATCGCCCTTCAAAAGGCGGCCCACAACATCCTTTATATGTACGTCGACACCGTCTACCGCACCAAAACGGCGACAGGCGTCGATCTCAATAGCACCGTCGGCACCAAGACTTCCACCACTTCCGGCGGCACATGGTGGCGACCGACCCTCATCGCGGTCGATGTGGGCGCCGGCTTGGGCTTAGGAACTTGGGCGACTTTATGCATCATCTTCACTTGGGTGAAGAAGAAACACGATTAATCGAGAGGATCACAACATGAAACTGAATATCAAAGAGAACAAAAAACTCGCCATCTTCGAGGCTTTATCCGCCATCGCTGCCCTTGTGGCGATTATCGGCTGCTCCTTCACGGCTTACGCCGAGGGCACAGACGTCTCCATCACGATGTTCCAATTGATCTTCGGAAGCAGCCGGACCGATCCCAGTTTCTTCGTCCTCCTGGGGTTCTTCCTTTTGATCCTAAGCGTGCTCGCCTCACTCACGGCGGCGGTCTTCTGCTTCTTCGAGAAGTATTACCATGACCTCGTGATCATGATCTTGGGCATCGTCGGCGGGCTTTCCGCTTTGAGCGGCGGAATTCTTGTCGGTTGCGCCATCATTTTGACCGGACTTGACAGCCAAAACTCCGAACTCGGCCTCATCCAAGGCAACTGGAGCTTGGGATTGGCGGATTATTTCGTTCCGATTTCCGCTTTAATCGCCCTAATCTTTTCTTATCCGGCCGCCCTCATCATGGCCCATCACGCCGATCTCAAAGACCGGGCCGTGAAAAAGGCCCAAGCCACGAAGAACGAAAAGAAGAAACAAACCAACGCCTAAAGACTCAAAACTGATATTATGTGTGGTGAGGCGGCCTTTCAAAAACAGCCTCTTTGCGGTAATCCATCCATGATCAAAATCGCTGTCGTCGAAGACAATGCGGCCGACCAAAAGGTCATCCAGGATTTTTTTAGTCAATATATCCTGGAAAAGAAAGCCGAATTAAACCCTTCTTTTTTTAGTGACGCCGAAAGCTTTTTACAAAGTTTCCAGGCCGATGATTATGATTTGATCCTCATGGACATCAATCTCACCGGAATGAATGGCTTAGCGGCCTCCGGGGAGGTCCGGAAGAAAGACCAGGACGTCGTCCTCGTCTTCATGACGAACCTCGCCCAATACGCGATCGAAGGGTATAAGTTCAACGCCTTCGACTACATGGTGAAGCCGATCTCCTATTGGGACTTCTCGGAAAGGCTGTCCAAAGCCTTGGAGCATGTCGGAAACCGCAAGAAGACCAAGGTCTTGATCTTCGAGAACGGCAAGAAGGTCATCGTGCCGCTCACGGATATCTATTACGTGGAGGTGTCCGACCATTTGCTCGTCTACCACACGAAAGAAGGATCTTATCGGACCTATGGGGCCCTCAAGGATCTCTCAAAAGAGCTTTTGGGCTGCGGCTTCGCCTTGTGCAACAGCTGCTTTTTGGTCAATCTCGCCTATGTCACGAGCATCGAGGGCTTCCTCGTCAAAGTCGGAGGCGATGAGCTCCTGGTCTCCCACCCGAAGCGGAAGGCTTTCTTACAAGAACTCAACCGTTATTTGGGGGGATAAATGGATCTTTATCCGATTTCGGGCCTTTTCTTCTACCGCCTGATCTTCATGGGGTGGCTCGTTTTGGGCGAAGGCCTTTTTTTATTCCGCCTCGATAAGAAACCCCATTTCTGGTGGCGGTTATTGGGATCCCTCGCGCTGGCTTTCGGCTTCGCCCTCGCCTTCCCTCTACCCACCGACAATTCCTTTTATTGGATGTTCATGTTCTCCATGATGTTCCTCGCCACCTTCGCTCTTATTCTCTTTTGCTTCAGCGGGGACTGGAAAACGCTTCTTTTCTCCGCCATCTGCGGCTATACGACGGAACACATCGCCTACGAAACCTACGAATCCTTCACGAGCTTCCTGACGGCCGGGGATTCGCAGTTCGCGGGAGGGTTGTATTCGAATACGAATCTGAGCCTCTTCTCAGGGGCCCTGGACGAGTTCCTTTATTTCCTCAGCTATATCATCGTTTATTGGCTCATCTTTCTCGTCTGCGCGAACCGGATCAAAGGAAATGAAGGGTTGGAGATCCATAACTCCATGGCCCTGGGTCTTGGGAGCTTCTTCATCCTCATCGACGTCGTCTTCAATTCCGTGGTGTCCTATTACAGCACCATCCACTACGATCGCTACTACTTCGGAATCATCGCTCTTTTCAATGTCTTATGCTGCGTCGTGGCGCTTCTGTTCCTCTTCGAGATGTTCTACAAGGATTCCCTGCGGAAGAACCTCGAGATCGTCACCGAGCTCCGAAACGAGGAGAAAAACCAGTATGCCTTGTCCAAGGAGACGGTCGATCTCATCAACATCAAATGCCACGACCTGAAGTATGAGATCCGGCAGATCGCCGAGGCCAAAGCGATCAGCCCCGACACCATCGAAAGCCTCTCGAACGTCATCAACATCTACGACTCCGCGATCAAGACCGGAAACCGGGCCCTTGACGTCGTGCTCTCCCAAAAGAGTCTTTTCTGCAGCCAAAACGGCATCAAATTCGCCTGCATCGCCGATGGGTCGCAGCTGAACTTCATCTCCGAAGAGGACACCTACTCCTTATTCGGCAACATCATCGATAACGCGATTGAGGCCGTCAAGGCCCTCGAGGCCGATAAGCGGATCATCACCCTGCGTATCAAGTCCCTGGGCAACATGGTCTCGGTCAATGAGCATAACCCTTACGTGGGGACGATCAAATACGAAGGCAGTTGGCCTTTGACGAGCAAGAGCGACCCCCGCTACCACGGGTTCGGCATCCGGAGCATTCGCATGGTTTGCGAGAAATATCATGGGGATTTGTCTTTGTCGAGCGAGAATAGCACTTTCACGATTTCGATTCTTTTCTTGAAGCCCGGCCTCGACGATAAAAAAGAATGAAAATCAAAAAGAGCGTTTCCCTCAGCGCCCGAGGATTTGCTTTTCGATTTCGCTAAGCAGATTTTTTCCAAATCGCAGCAATTATTGGGATTCAAAGCATTTGCCGAATGAAAGTGTTCTCGATTCGAATCTTATCCGTAATGCGCTCACATTCTCAAGGAATCGAGAAAAGAAAATACGATGATATAATACTTTCCGTTTTGGCCAAGGAGCGATAAAAGGCTGCCGTTATTTCAAATAATCCAATAGAACCGCTTCTATCGCCGGAAGATCATGGAAGACCAATTCGCGATAACTTGAAAAGCCGACCTTGTCATAGTGGCGTACGACTTCATCGCGCATGTGAATAAGAGTTTCGAAATCGATGCTGGGGTGGGCATTTTTGAAATCAAGGGTAAGCCCTTTGACGTTTTCACGATTTCGCTGAGAAATTCCTGATTATTTTTGAAATCATCGAATCGAACAAGGTCGACTTTTTTATGGAGCGCACTCTCAAGTTTTTGCTGCAGCGAAAAGAACTTTAGTCCGGTGACAGAGCCATGAATCATAATGTCCACATCTGATTTTTCGGTGGCCTTCCCTTTGGCATAAGATCCGAAAAGATAAGCATAGTCAATCCCAAAAAAAGCAAAAACATCTTCAGCTTTATTCACCAAATATTTCAGCGGAAGGATCCCCTTATCGATTTGGTAAGGCTCATATTCGGTGAGGGTTTTCTCGATGCTGCGCCCCAGATAGGAAGACGAAGAAACGAAGCCATATTCGTAGTTTTGGTAGGTTCGGAAAGGAATCCCAATAATTTTGGCTGCTTCTTTTTGGGTCAGATCCTTGCTTTTCCGTAGTTCTCGGAGACTCACAAGACGGCATTAAACCATTTTGGTATATTCTTCAATATTTAATATACTATATTGGTATTTAATTTTTATAATATATACCACTTAGGTATTTTTTTGGAAAACCAAATGCTTGGTGGGCCCAACAGGAGTCGAACCTGCATGAGTTGCCTCATTAGATCCTAAGTCTAACGCGTCTGCCAGTTCCGCCATGGGCCCAACCGCACGAAATTATAGGCGCCTTCCCTCTTCTTTGACAAGAAAAGAAAGGGCCGCCTTGCGGCGGCCTCTTCTCTTAGCTGGCTTCAGTTCTCATTCCCGCTCATGAGCGTGTCAATGTAGCTCAAGAGCAAACCATCGGCGACCTGATCGGCCGCGGACTCATTTTCGAATGGGGAATTGACGCTATCTTGGGCATCTAAATAGATGCGATTTTGATTCGTGGATTCTTTCATCGTGATGTACCTCCTATCCGTATTTTTACCATACCCCCTCTTTCGAGGCGGACGGATAGTGTAGGCGCGATTGGAGGGATAAGCAAATCCCGCGAACTTGAAAGCGGTTACCGCCCCGTCACTTCTTCTGTTTGAGCTCAGAAAGCTGGTTGCTCCGCCCCTGCCGGAGGAGCCGCTCATAGTTGGCGTTCAGGGTCTGCTCGTATTGGGACTTGGAAACCATGTTGGCCTTATAGAACGTCATGTCTTTCAGAAGATCCGGCAGATACTGGATCTTCTCCCAGAGATCGGAGCGGTCATAGGGGTATTTATCCTCGTCTTGAACGTTGACCGGGGTCAGCTTGAGATAATCCTGGACGGCGAAGGGCTGCTGGGCGGCGAAGGCCATCGTGCCTTCGATCGAGAGGGCCCCCGCTTTCGACTTGGGCGACAAGGCGAGCTCACAAACCGTGAAACCCAGCGGGATCACGGCCTCCGGGAAGCCCACCTGCTCAGCGGCTTCGAGGGCCAGTTGGCAGCGTTGGACGGCCGCGGGGTTGGCGAGGCCGATATCCTCATAGGCGGTCACAAGGAGCCGCCGCTTGATGCTGTCGAGATCCTCGGCGATGCAAAGCCGGGCCAGATAATACAAGGCGGCGTCGACGTCGGACCCCCGGATCGATTTCTGCAGGGCCGAGACGCTGTCGTAATGCTCCTCTTCGTCTTTGTCCATCGCGTAATTGGGGACTTTCTCGATGGAGGAGAGCTCCTCTTTGGTGATCGGCTTCCCGTCGTCGAACTGGACGGCGGCTTCCTCCAGCATGTTCAAAGCGAAGCGGAGATCCCCGCCCGAAAGCTTGGCGATGAAGGCCAGGCCCTCTTCGGTGACGGCGACTTTGCTATTGAGGCCCTTAGGCAAAACCAAAGCCCTTTTGAGCCCCGCGAGGACATCCTTCTCCGACAGCGGCTTCACCTCGACAAGGCGACACCGCGAGCGGATGGCCCGATTGAGCGAGATATAGGGATTGGTGGTCGTGGCCCCGATCAGAAAGAAGGTCCCATCCTCGACATACGGCAAAAGGAGATCCTGCTTGGTTTTGTCCAAGCGATGGACCTCGTCCATGATGATGATGGAATGCTCATAAAGCTTGGCGTCGGCGATGGCCTCTTGCATCTCCTTTTTGTCGGTGGTGACGGCGTTCAGGGATTCATAGTGGATCCCCATCGTCCGGCAATAGGCCTCGGCGATCGTGGTCTTCCCGGTGCCCGGGGGCCCGAACAAAATCATCGAGAAGGGCTCTTTCTTCTCCGCGGATTTCCGCAAAAACCCCGTCGGTCCGACGAGGTCGGTTTGCCCTAGGATCTCATCGAGGATCTTGGGGCGGATGCGAAAAGCGAGGGGGTCCAGCATGGCGAAACGATTATAAACCCCTAGAAGGCTTTGTTGGCGCGCTTAATGGCGTCCAGCGGAACTTTGGGCTGGCGGTTTTCGGTCACGAAGCCGTTCTTCTCCTGATAGGTATCGGCGAATTGGGTGGCGCAGTAGCCGGCATAGCCCATTTTCTTGATGGCCCTTAACAAGCCCCGGTAACGGATGAGATAGCCCCGCTCCGTCCGCGAGGGGGCCCCATAACCGCCTTGGTCGTGGCCTAAGGCCGCTCCGAAGAATTCGCTCATGAGAAGCGGCTGGCCATTATAGTGCCAGCCCTCCGCAAAGGCCTGCTTGGACGCGTTGGCGCTGAAGTTGGCATTATTAGCGATCCCCAGCATCGCGGGCTTGTAGAAGGCTTTGAGGGCCTTCCCGTCGTGGGCGTAGTTATGCAGAGTCAAAAGATCGCTCTTGGTATGCTCCCAGCCATCGTTGGAGATGACAGGCCGCGTCCAGTCGATGCGGTTGGCCATGTCATAGAGAGCGGAGGCCTGAGCCTGCTGCTCCAAATCTTCCTTGATCGAAGGGAGGCCCCAGGATTCGTTATAGGCGACATAGGCCACGACCGAAGGATGGCCCACGTGATCGCGGACCAAGATCCCGAACTGGTCCCCCGCTTTTTTGGCCTCGATCGGATCGTATTCATAGGAAGAGGGCATCTCGACATCAGTGAACAAGCCCTCCCGATCAGCCAGGTAATAGAAAAGCTCGCTTTCGACCTTCTCGTGGATCCGGACCCCGTTGAAGCCCATGGCTTTGAGAAGCCCGATGTCCTTGAGAGATTGCTCTTCCGTGAAAGTGAGGCCCCCTTGGGGGTTGTAGCCTTGATAGAGGGCCAGCTTGAGATAACGCTTCCGCCCATTGATCGAGAGGTGGCGCTTCTTCTGGCTCACCTCGTTGATGCCCAAATAGGAGTAGACGCGATCGCCGACGGCCCCGTCCCTCAGGATCGCGAATTCCAGATCGTAGAGGCAGGGACTGGCCGGAGACCAGGGATGGAACTCCTTCGGCGGGAGCTTGATCTCGACATCCAGGAAGGTCCCGGTGATGAGATAGACGGCGGAAGCCACTTCCGCGCCCCCATAACGAATCTTGACCGCGATGGTCGCCCCGCGGGCTTTGTGGGTGAAGAGCATCCGAAGGAAGACGGCTTTCTCGTCATAAGAACCGCGGGCATCGAAGCCCTTGAGCCGTTCGGCGTCCACCGACTCGAGCCAAACGTCGCCATAAAGGCCGGTGGTCGTCGGATAGAAGACCTCAAAGGGTTTTTCCTTCCAGGTCTGCTTGCCCCGGAGGTGCTTGGGATCCTTGTCGTCATAGACCCGGACCGCCAGGAGGTTGTCCCCGTCTTTGAGGAAATCCGTGATGTCGAAAGCGAAGGCGTCGTAGCCGCCGATGTGCTTTCCGAGATACTGGCCGTTGAGCCAGCCATCGAAAACGTAATCGCAGCGCTCGAAATGGGCCAAGACCCGCTTGCCCCAACCGGGCTTCGAGAAAGACTTATAGTACCAAAGGACGTTATGCTCCTTCGCCTCCTTGACCCCCGACAAAGGAGCCTCATAAGCATAGGGCACGTTAATGGGGATGGAGCCGGAGGGAACGATGTTTTGATAGCCTTCCAATAAGCCGATGTTGCCATCATCGAAATAGAGCTGCCACGCTCCGTTGAGCGAGGACCAATCGGGACGGAAAAAGAGGGGGTCGGGATGACCTGGCGCGTAGCTGGCGGTGTTTTTATGCATAGAGCCTCTCCTTTGGCGGACGGGCAAGAAAAGAAGGCGAACCTTTGATCGTTTCGTAAGAAGAGATTTCCATCTTTCTTACCTCCGCGTTGCTTCTTTAAATAGTATAACTTGATTTTTCCGCTTTTGGCCTCCTTTTCCGACAATGGGCTTGACCTCAAGGCCAAAGCCAAAGAAAAGGGGCGACCTTTCGGGCCGCCCCAAGGGAACAAGAATCAATTCTCGGAAGGAACCGAAATCTTGTCTTTGACGGAATCGACTTTGACGTAAGTCACGGTCGCGGCGCCCTCGGAATCGGTGGTGACGACTTTCTCGTAGACGCCGACAAGAGCCATCGCCCCTTTCTCTTTGAGGTGAATGGAATAGTAGGTGTTGCCCTCTTGGGCGAAACGGTTGATCGCGATTTTCTCGCTGCTGTCGAGATAAGCGAGGCGAGTCGCGGCGGCGCTGTTCTGGAGCAAGAACCGAGTCGCCGTACCATTATTGACGGCGGCATAGGCATAGACGCTGGTGGCGTCGGTGCCGTTGGTGACGTAAGCCTCTTCCGCCGAAACGAAGGCTTTGGCGGAAAGAAGCAGCGCAAAGGAATAGAGGTTATAGGTCTTCTGGCTCGCGACGGCGGTGATTTTCTCGGAGACGAAAGCGCATTCCTCGTTGGAAGTGACCGCCACTCCTAAGGTCCGGGTATACGTCACCGAGAGATCGCCTTGGGCTTTCCCGAAGTCCATGAAGCCATAATTTCCTCGGAGCATCCCGGCGAAGGCGCCGCTTCCGTAGCCATAGCCATGAAGGGCGTTGTCGTAAGGGCTCGCGAAGGGGCCGGTCTTGGCCTTGCTCCCGAGGGTGCCGGAGGTCGCCGCGCTCGAGGCCTCGCTGGAAGAATCGGTTTCAACGGCGGGCGTCCCGAAATAGAGCGTGGCGGCTTCGGTCACGCCGTTAGGCAAGACATAGGCCAAAGTCTCCTCGCTCGCATAGGCCGAGCGATCGGAGGTCACAGCCGCCGTCTTGAGCGTATAGTCCCCTACCGCCAGCTCATCGAAGCTCGCCAAGGTGGAACTCGGATCCGAGGGATCCATCGTGATGGGGGCGTTCGCATCCGCGGTCGCGGAAGTCGAGGTTTCAGCGGAACTCGCCTCGCCTGAGGAGGCTTCGCCGCCACTCACGGAGGTCCGGACCCCCGTATTTTTGGCGTCCTTGACGGCGGAGGTCCCTCCGCCCGAAACGAGCAGCGACGTCGAGGCGACTTCGCGGTCGAGATCGGCGGCGGCCAGCAAAGTGGCTGCCGTGGAAGAGGCGACTTTGGCCGAAGGGAGATCGCAGCCCGCCAGAATGATTCCAGAGGCGAGGGCAAGAACACCGACGGCTAACGTTTTTTTCATAAGGTTGAATTCATCCTTTCAACCTCTATACGCGGCTCATGGTTCAGTTGTTGGAAGAACCGTTTCTGGTCGAGGAGTAATCCCCATAAGAATAGCGGCGGCCAGCCTCCGAATAGAGGAGGGTGATGGGATCGCTGAGGCCACTCAGATATATCGACAGCGAGGCATCGTCGGCGCGGAAAACCCTGAAGGAATAAGAAGAGGCCCCGCGGCCCTCGGCGTAGAGAAGCTGAAGCATGGGTCTCGAGGACCCGCTATTGGCTTTGGCTTTGACCAAATGCACCGTGTAACGATAGGCCAAAGAAGACGAAACGTAAGACGACACCGAGAAATAGAAGGATCCCTTGGTGGTGTTTTGCTCCAAGGAATAATAATTCCCGGCGGCTTTGTCGAAATAAACGGTCAGCGTGATATCCCTGGCCCCGGTGGCGCGGACGAGGCGGGAGCCGCTGGCCTCATAGGCCACGTTGGCAGCTGTCACGACCTCGCCGCTGAAGGCCCGGTCTTTGCGGACGCCGCTATCGGCAGCGGCCTCGGCGTCGAGATCGAAATAGAATCTCATCCCGCTGGCGAAGGTCAGGCAATAGGGATACTCCCCAAAGGCCCCAAGGTAATCCCCCTGAGACAAATCCGGGGACGAAAGCGACACCAGGGCTTCTTTGGCCGCGGACTGCATCGTGTCGTAGACGCCGATGGTCGCCGCGAAAGCGCTGGAGCTGAGGGAGCCATCCTTCTTCGACAAAACCGGAGCGGACTTGACGGAGGAATCCGTTTCCAGGGAAGGCATGATGGAAGCCAGCTCATAGGAGAGGGCGCCCGTCTTGGCCTCGAGGATCGGCTCGGTGGGCTCTTCGACATCGACGGAAACGAAGCCATCGGAACCCAAAGTCTCGCCGCTTCCTCCGGCGAGGGGAAGGCAAATCGCCAAGACGACCACGGAAACGGCCACCGCCGCCAACGCCCCAAAGAACCAGCCTTTGGCGGCCTTAGAAGCCCAGAAGCCCTTCTTGGGAGCCTTTGCGGCTTCCGCGGCCCTCAGGACATCCGAGGCGGAAGTCTTGACCTCATAAGAGGAGGACGTCACCTTCGCGTTGAGTTTTTCCTCAAATTCGTCTTTCGCCATCTTCGGTCAGTCCTTTCTGCAGTTTAGCGATCGCCATCTGATAGGTGTAAGTCAAAGTCCCGACGGGCCGATGGAGGAGCTTGCCGATCTCCTTGAAGGTCATCTCCCCCAAGACGTGGAGCGCGTAGGTCCGGAACTCCAAGGGAGTCAATAAGGAAGCGATGCGCCGCAGTAGACCCGTGCTGTCCTCATAGACGAAGTCGGAGCTCCCGAGGCTATCGAGGGTTTCCTCGTCGACGGTGGCGACCTGATGCTCTTTTCTCAGATAATCGATGGCCTTGTTGCGGGCGCTCGTCATCAGGTAAGAAAGGGGGTTGAGGCGAACCGAGACCTTATCCAGGGAGCCGAGGAACGACACATAGGTCTCTTGCAAAAGATCCTCCGCCACCTCACTCCGCCGGACATAGGAAAGAATCAGATAAAAGGTCCGTTTCTTCGTGAGATCGTAGAATCTCCCGAAAGAAACATTGGGGTCCTTCTTCATCTGACGTACGAGGCGTGTGAGTTCCCGGCGTTCTTCTTCGGACAAAGGACCTCCATTTCTCTATACGTCATTGTGCCTCGAATTGTTGGAAACGCAATTGCCGTGCTTGGCATTAACCTTTGGCCTCGGGAGGTCTATATTAATCGGGTATGAAAGTCCTTAAGAAGCAAAATAACAGCCACGACTGCCTCGTCTGCGGGGTTGATAACCCCTTGGGGGTCCAGGCCTCCTTCTATGAGATGGAGGACCGCTCTCTGATCGCCCTCTTTTCCTTCAAAAGCCTGCATCAGTCCTATCCGGAGCGGACCCATGGCGGCATGATCTCCGCCCTCATCGACGAAACGATCGGACGGGCCATGTGGATCGACCAACCCGAAGGCTGGGCCTGCACCCTCAAACTGGAAGTCCAATTCCATAAAGCCGTTCCTTATGACGTGCCCCTCAAATGCGTGGCCAAAATCGACAAGATCGATAAGATATCCTTTCACGGCACCGCGGAGATCTCGACGAGGGATGGGACTTTATTGGCCAGAGGCTCGGCCTTGTATATGTTCTTGCCGTTAACGGCCATCAGCCCCCACGAAGGCAAAGGAATCCATCCTGAGGATATCAATGTGTTCGTGCCTGACGAGATCAAGGAAATCGATTGATTCGAAAGCCTGAAAAGCCGCCCGAAGGCGGCCTTTTCGGCTCTCGCTTCCCAAGTTCAGGATGGGGCGGCGCCATGAGCGGCCGCCATAAGGGTCGGAGGCGGAAAAATTCCAGTTTTCCGCTTTTTGCCGTCAGCGGCCAAAACCCAGCGTGACAACGGAAAGAAACCGGCCCGAGGGCTTTTGCCTTAACAAGAAAAAGCGGGGATGAGACCACCACCGCAACGAGGAAAGTCTTCGGCTATTTGATTTGCTTCATCACGCCATCGACCATCGAAAAGGCCTTGTCGCAGAACTCGATGAGCCGCTCATCGTGGGTGACCATGATGGTGGCTTTGCCCTCGGCTTTGGTCTCGGAGGCCAATAATTTGATGACCTCAAAGGCTCTTTCGGTATCCAAGGAGGCCGTGGGCTCATCGGCCAAAATGACGACAGGATCATGATAAAGGGCTTTGGCGATGGCGATTCTTTGGCGTTCCCCTCCCGAAAGGGACGAGGGGAAATTCTTAGCCAATTTGGCGATGCCCAGGCGATCGAAAAGCTCTTTTATCCGGATTTCGTCGGGCTTGGTCCGGCTGGCGCGGTTATATAAAAGGAATTGCTCTTTGACGGTGAGGAAAGGCAATAAGTTCGCGGCCTGGAGGATGAAACCGATCTTCTCGAAGCGGATTTTGGTCCGCGCCTTGCTATTGAGGCGGCTGAAAGGCCCGTCGGCGATCAGGACTTCTCCGGTCGTGGGCCGCTGAAGCCCGCCCAGAATCGTGAGGAAGGTCGATTTGCCAGAACCCGACGGCCCGAGGATGGCGATGAATTCCCCCTGGTGGGCCGAAAAGGAAGTGTCCTTCAAAGCGTGGATGACCTCCTCGCCCTGGAGGAAGTCTTTGGTAATATGGCGCATTTCGATAAGGTTTTCCATGGCATTCCTCCTTAGGAGATGGCCTGGAGCGGGTCGACTTTGAGGACCGCCCGGACGGAGAATAACGCCCCTAAGACCGAGAAGAGAAGGAAGGCCACCGTGATCCCCGCATAGAAAAGGGTATTGACGGCGAAGGGCATCTTGCTTGCCAGAAAGAGCCCTGACAATAAGGTCAAACCTAACCCAATGGCCACCCCGAAGACGGTCAATAGAAGCGACTGCACCACCACCGACGAAGCGACGAAGGCATTCGACAATCCTTGGACTTTCATGACCCCGAAATAAGCGATTTTCTGCATGGTCAAAACGTACATGAAGACCCCGAGGACAAAGGAAGCGATGCCCACCAGGAAACCGATCATGAGGGAGAAGGTCGCCACCTGGGCCCCATACCCCGGAAGGGTATTGACGAAATCCTGATGAGAATAGGATTTTAAGCCTGCGGGAAGCGAGGAAACCTCGCCTTTGACGATAATTAAACTCGCGGCCCCCGAAGGCCGCCCATAGGCGGCGTCAAACGACGAAAGGTTCAGATAAACGATCGGCGCGGTTTGGAAGGTGGCGTTGGTGGCGAAACCCACCAAGGTGAAGGTCGTGGTCGACCCCACAAGCGAGAAAGCGTCGCCTAAGACATATCCCGCTTTTTGAAGGCTCGAATCCCCCACCGCTTCGTTGGAACCGAGGGCGCCTGGGGCGTAAACGGAAGTCAAAAGAAAGGAATCGTTCTCGACTCCGAAAACGTAGACGTTGGATTTGCTGGCGGAAGAAACGCTTTTGATGACTGAGGGGAAGGAACCGAGTTTGGCTTTGTCCCCCGAAGAAAGGGTTATCGCGTCGTAAGTGGCGGGGAGAATGACGGAAAGGGCGGAATTGTCATTGGCGTCTTCCGTCATGATGAAGGTCGAAGCCCCCCATCCATCGATTCCGTTCGTATAGGAAGAGGCCAAGCCATAGGCTAACGAGGTCAGGAAAAAAGCCAAATAGCCGATGAGGGCCACCATGGCGACGATCAAAGCGAATTTTCCTTTGCTGTGGCGAATTTCCTTCCAGGCCAAAAACATGATTTTTCTCCTGCCTTATAAGAGCTTCTCGATGCCTTCCGAAAGGGGTTTCTCCCCCTCCGAAGGGGCGTACCGGGCCACGACGTGGCCCTCCCGATCCACCAAGAATTTCGTGAAATTCCATTTGATCCGCGAATCGAAAAAACCGTGCTGATGCCATTTGAGATAAGAATAAAGAATCGATTCTTCGGGCCCGTTGACGTCGACCTTGGCGAAACGCGGGAAGGTCGTCTTGAAGTTCTCGTCGCAGAATTTGTTGATCTCATCGATCGTCCCCGGGGCCTGATTCAGGAATTGGCTGCAGGGGAAATCCAGAACCTCAAAGCCTTTGGCGTGGTATTTCTCATAAAGGCCCTCGAGGATGGAATATTGCGGGGTGAAAACGCAATTGGTCGCGGTGTTGACGATGAGAAGCACCTCGCCTTTGTACTGGTCGAGGATGATTTTCTTGCCTTCCGTGTCTTCGACGGCGATTTGGTAGAGGCCCATATGTGGTGAACGATCCTTTGACTGAATTATACAATGCGGGGACCCACTAAACACTGAAATGCTCATAGCGTGGGCCTTTCCCCGGGTTTAGGGGGAAAGTAACGAAGACCTGGCTATAATGTCCTCATGTCCAAAAACGACATTTTAAAAGCCACCCCCACGGAACGGATGCAAGTCCTCTATCAGCGAAGGCACAAACCCCTGATCCGGCTCTTCCTTCGCTTCAGCGGGGCCATCGATGAAAAGACTCTAGAAGAAGCCGTCGACGGCTCCCTTAAGGCCGCTCCGCTCGTCAGCTGCGCCTATGATTTTCGGCACCATCGCTGGGCCAAGAAAAACTTCACCGGCCAGGATATCGTTTCGGAGATCCCGACCGCCGATGCTTCGCTGGAGAATCTGACTCCCACCATTCTTTCTGACCTTGATTTATCCGCGGGGCCGCAATTGAGGATTTTCCTTTTCCGGGGCGAGGCCGGAGATTCCCTTTGCTTTCTGGCGAGCCATCTCGCTTTCGATGGGATGAGCCTCAAACGCTACGCCTATCTTCTGGCAAAGCTCTATTCCGCCCTTCTGAGCGGCACGGGCGAAGATGCCGCCGAAGGCTATTCCCTGGACCGGGGGTTCGCTCAGGTTCTGAAGACCCTGCCCTTCCAGAAAAGGCTGTCTTTGCTGATCCCCCCGAAGAAATCCGAAAAAATAGGCCTGTCTCTTCCTTTTTCCGGCATGGAAAAAGAACAATTCATCGTCCTTGAGACCATTGATGAGAGCTGTTTCCCCGTCGCCGCGGCCAAAGCCAAAGCCCTTGGCGCCACGGTCAACGATCTCGTCATGACCGCTTATGCCAGAGCCCTGGGAAAATTGCTCGGCCTCAGCGACATCGCCCTTCCTTGCCCTGTCAGTTTCTTAAACAAACTCCCGAATCCCGATAAAAGCGCCTTTTTTAATCTCACCGGTTATTATTGTTTTGTTTTTCACTTGGACGACGGCGAAGATTTTGCGGCCTCCTTATCCAAAGCGGCTCTAAAAATGGAGGCGGAGAAAAAAAGCCTGAATTCGTTCAAAGGGCCTTTTCTTCTGGGGAAGGCTTTTGCCTGGTTCCCCAATCCCTTGGCTGAGAAAATCGTCTATCGAATCGCGCCCCCTCCAATCGTTTCCTATACGAATATCGGCATCATCAACGAGGATGACATGGCTTTTGGGGATGTGGTCCCGGAAGAGGCCTATTTCGTGACGACGGTCAAAAAGGCCCCTTCCTTTCAGTTGACCGTTTCCACTTATGATGACGTTCTCTATCTCACTTCTGCTTTCAATGGCAACGAAAGCGATCGAGCGCTGATCAGCCGCCTTTTAGAAAGCGTCAAAAACGAAATATCGGCTTTCGCCGGGATCGAAGCCAGCTGAATTTCCCTCCTTGCGATGATTTTGCTGACGAAACAAAAATCCGATGGTGTCTGACCCCTTCCGTAATTGATTGTGGCCAAGTCTTCGGGTAGAATAAAAGTCAAGATATCAAGAATATCGAGGGCTCATCTATGAAAAAAACCGCCGCATTCATCCCCCTTCTTTTGCTAAGTTTCGTTTTCTTGGCCGGCTGCAACGGAACCAGCAATCCGACCAAAACCGATTTCGTTACCTATGACGGAGAAACCATCGGCGACGGGGAAGCCAAATTGATCGCCGCTTCAGGCTCCGCCAATCTTGCCTCCGTGACGGCCATCACCATCAGCTCAAAAGCGACCTCGGACAACACCGCCCTTTATAAAGACGGCTTGGCGAGCCAAGCGGTCGTAACTTCCACCGACATGGAGGGCAAGGCCAACATCTTCTCCAACCATCTTTTGAGTGAAACCATAACCTATGCCACCACGAGGACCGATGGCACCGGGGGCACCGCCGACGGTTATGAAAAGGAAACCGATTTTTCATGGGTTGACGATCCCATCGACACCAATTTGACCGGGGTCTATTCGCTCTTTTCGGAAGAAAAAATCACCGATAAGGACGGAAACGTCTTTCGGGACAGATTCGAGGTGAATTCCCCCTCCTTCTCGCCGATTGCTTCCATTGAGGCGACCTGGGGCAAGAAAATAGCCGATTCTTTCAATAATATCTACCATTATTCCATTTCTCAGGTTTTCGTCGAGACTTCGGATGGGAATTTTGTGGCCACCAATAAGACGACTTCCGCGGGTTCGATCAGCAATCCTCTCTATCCTAATGACGCGACGAAGACCATCAGCTCCTACGCCGTCTCTCAAGAAGCCTTCTCCTTCGTCAAAAAAGGCACCGGAGTTTATCAGCTCACGAAAGCGAGCGAAGTCGAAAAGATGTTCGTGGCCACCGATTTCTCCTTCAATGTCTTTTCCACCCCCGCGGTTTTGCAGAGCAATGCCACGGTCTATTCCTTCAATTACGATGCCAAGACCGCTGGAACCATTCCGACTTATGTGGACAGCCAAACCTTGGTTCCCGTCCTCAACACTTTTACGCCGAATGGCAATAACGCGGTCTTCTCAAGTTCGGATTCGATTGAGGATGTGACTCCTTCCTACAAGATCCTCAATCCGACTTTCACCGGATTCGCTTATGAGGAAACGCTATCTTTAACCTCTTCCAATTACTATGCTTTCTCGACCGAGGCTGATTCGGGCGCTCCGCTTCCGACCTATGACAAATGGGGTTATTCGGCGATTGATGCCTCTTCCATCAAATACGGAACCATCATGAGTGCCGGCGTGAGCGGCAAAGATTATTTTGCGGTCGCGGATGGCGCCTATTCGATCTTGATGCTTCTTGACAATAAAGAGAATTTCTCGACGGTATATGTGACCTATCTTGGGGATTGATCCTCAAGAAGAAACAAAAGACCGCCTCGAGCGGTTTTTGTTTTCGTTCGTGATTTATAACAGGTTTTTATAAGGGTTAAACCAAGAAAACCCGCCTCCCTTGCGGTTAGCGAGCTTCCAATCATGGCAGTAGGCCATTACTTATTTTTTCTTCTCTTCTTTTTTCGGTTCGGGCTTGACAACTTTCTTCACTTCCGGCTTCTTGACTTCGGGAGTTACTTTCTTAGCTGGCTCGCAGCCACATCCTTTTTTCTCCATGTATATTCCTCCTTCCGTCGCTATTGTGAATCAATGTAAAGATAATGCAACAGAAAAACGATTGGGACGATGGTTACTAAGCGAATAGGCAATTGCAAAACACCGCTTCCCATCATTTTAAAAAAAGCGAGCAAGTAGGCCTAAAAACAAAAAAACAATAGATAATTCAGATTTCATCGATGAATAAACCTACTTTTTGCAGAAATCTTCGCTCCGGCGATGATGACCTCGGCTCCCCCTTGGAGTTCGTAGAATGCCTTAAGAGAGGATAAAAGGAAGAAATCCCCCCGCGCTTGAATTTTCCCTTCCACGCGCAAAGAGCCTGAAATGACATAAACAAAGACAAAACCTTGCGAGCAATCAAGGCATAAAGACCCTTCAATCAAAAACCTTTTCACGTAAAAGTAGGCGTTGTCGGTCAAAGTCCCAAAAGAGTTTTTTGCGGGGGTCGGCTTGCTCTCCATGTCCAAGACTTGAAGGGCTTTGTCGAGGTGAAGTTCGCGTTTTTGGCCGTTAATATCCGTCCGATCATAGTCATAAAGACGATAGGTGGTATCGCTCGGCTGTTGGATTTCCAAGAGAAAAGTTCCCTTTTTGATGGCATGAACGGTCCCCGGTTTTATGAAAACGAAGTCGTTGGGCTCGATGGGAACGAGGCGCAGAAGATTCGACCATTTTTTGGAAGCGATGGCTTCTTTGACCTCGTCTTTGCTCGTCCCATTAAGCCCCGCAACAAGGGTTCCGTTTTGTGGGCAGTCAAGAATGAACCAACATTCGGTTTTGCCCTTTCCGCCCAAAAGCTTGGCTTCTTCATTATTCTCATGAACCTGCACCGAAAGATCCTCTTTGGCATCGATAAGTTTGATCAGAAGCGGAAATTCGGCCCCGCTCTCTTTTGGAAAGAAAAAGCGGGGCATTTCTTCGAAGGCCTTATCCAAAGAAATCCCTTCAAAAGCGCCACCTTTTAGGATTGAGGCTCCATTTTTCATCCCTGAAAGAACCCAAGCTTCCCCGATTTTTTCTTTTAGCGCGCAACCAGGAAAGGAAGCCAAACGCTCCCCGCCCCAAATCCGTTCGACGAAAGAAGGGATGAGATTTACGACAAAAGAAGATTCATAAGTTTCACGGGCTAAAAGGCAAGAAGCATAAACGGGGTCGCAAAACGGTTCCGTTCTTTTTAAAAGAGGATTCGTTTTCTCGATGGCCTTTTCGATATCGTCGCGGTAAATGGTTTTGCTTCCGATGCCGCCCACGATCGCATAGCTGGTTTTCGATAAAGAAAGCTTCTTGGCCAATAAGGAAACGAGAGAAGCGTATTCGGCAGCCCCTTCTCGGAGGATTTTTTTGGCATCAGGATGGTTCCGCGAGGCTGCCACGATTGGGGCCAATGCCGCGATCTGGGTTCGTCCGTAAGTGTTGAAAACGGCGATCAGGCCTTCTTTCGAAGAAATCGAAAGTTTTTTCTCTAAGGCAGTGATGAAATCGTTTCTTTTTTTGCGACCGTCGTAATACTTAGCCAGTTCCTGAAGGGCGCGCATTCCGAGGTAATACCCACTTCCCCGATCACCCTCTTTAAAACCATAACCGCCTAAGCGAAGAAAACGTCCTTTTTTGGATTTTCCCATCACGACAGATCCCGTGCCCACAATTAGAACAATCCCTTCTTTTTCAAAACAACTCCGATAGGCGTTGACGGCGTCGTTCTTGGCCACCACGAAAGTATTTTCTTTGGAACCCGGAACGCGTCGCAATATTTCCCGAATCCTGGCTTCGTCGGCGGAGCTGGCGATACCGCCAAGGCAAGCATAAATGGCGGCATAATCCCCATGAAAATCCAAGGTTTTGATCCCCGAAAGCAAACGGGATTCGGTTTCCTCGAGGCTCACGGTATCGATGCTCGTCGCTTCCGCAAGGCTCGAAGCCACGATTTTGCCGCCTTCTTCCATCACGGAGAAAGCCGTTTTGGTCCCCCCGCCATCGATTCCCAAAAAATATTTTCCCATAGAATTAAAATTATAAAGCCTGAAGTGCTGTAATTCTATACGACAAAAGGGAGCTAACAAAAGGTTTCCAAAATGATCCCGACTACATGATCAAAACAACTAAAAACCCACATCAGTAGATCCAGCAATTTATCAGAACCCTATTATGGAAGCCATTCTTTCAAAGCTGAAAACAGAAAAATTGGTTATTGAGGCTCAAAACAGACGCTAAGAGGCACGCCGAAGAAAAAAACAAGAAATTAATGCGGTTTATTGCATTGGACAAATAACGGTGCTTTGTTATCATTATTCCATACCTTTCAAGTGAGGCAACCCAACATGAGAAAAAAAGAACGGACTTTAAAGGCCAACCACTTAGCGACAAATCGGAACCAAGTCATCCAACTGATTAGGCAGGATAACTCTGCCGATCGGAGCGCTATTTCTTCGGCCTTAGGAATTAATGTCTCCACTTCTAAGCGCATCGTGGATGAGCTTTTGTCGGATGGGATCGTGATTTATCAAGGCTCCAAGGAATCAACCGGCGGGCGCAAAGCCGTAAGAATCGGAATCAATCCCGATTATGGATACAACATCGCCGTCAAGATCGAAGTGGATCAACTTGTTTTCGCCTTAACGGATTTCCTTTCCGAGATCGTGGAAAAGAAAGCGGTTCTTTTTCCCAAAGGCTCCCCTTTTTCCTCAATTAAAGAATTAATAAAGAAAAATGTCATCGATTATTTGATGAAGGCCAACGCCGCAGGGAAACGCATTTACAGCATTGGATTCGCCGTATCAGGCGTCGCGAGCAAAGACGCCACGACTTTGGTTGGCTCAAGACTCTTGGGTTGGAGCCAAATCGATTTCAAAAAAGAAATAGAGACGGAATTGAAAATCCCGGTCTTTGTCGAAAACGATGTCAATTGCGCGGCCATCGCTGAACAGTGGTTTGGCTTGGGGAAAGGGCTCGACACTTTTCTTTTGGCGACCATCGGAAAGGGAACCGGGGCCGGAATCATCATCAACAAAAAACTTTATAAGGGAAGCTTTGGGGGAGCCGGGGAGATCGGACATGGCATTTTCGAGAAAAACGGAATCGCTTGCTATTGCGGGCAAAGAGGTTGCCTCGAAATGTACACGAATGAGGATTACCTTACGAAAAAAATCCAAGCGAAATATCCCAGCATTAAAAGCATTTCTCCGAAAATATTGGCGGATCTCGTCAAAAAGGACCGCAGCGGAATCACTCCCATATTAACGGAGTTTGCAGAAAACCTGGCGACCGGCCTTATCGGGCCGATCATGCTCCTAGAACCCGAAAGGGTAATCATCGGAGGCGAGCTGGATTACGTGATGGATTACGTCAAAGGGACGATCCAGGCCATCGTTCACGACAACTGGATTAACAAACTGAATGACGGCCACGACATCGTCGATGTCGTTAAGTCTGACTTAGGAGACGGAGCCTTCCTTCGGGGGCTTTCGGTGCTTTTGGTTTCGCGAGTGCTATACGCAAAAAAATAAAGTTTGTTGCATAAAGCAAAAAAGAATACTAGTATAGTCCTGTAAGCCCTTTCAGGACTTGCGGTCTTTACATCTTTGAAAGGAGCAAAAAGCACATGAAGATGACAAAGATGACTATGAGCGGGGCGTTATTGGCCCTATTGGCAACATGCACCTTAACTGGTTGCAACAAGACCAGTGAAGCGGTAACTCTGACGTTTTTGAACGGAAAGAGCGAGGTCGTTGACTGGATCGACACAGAAATTGCGGCCTTCGAGACCGCCAACCCCACCATCAAGGTGAATCAGGTCTTTGAAACCGATGCTTCGTCGGCTCTCAAGGTCGACATCAACGCCGGAGACATCCCAGACATTACGAGCGTTTACGAGACTTCGCTCGTCAATTCCGGGTATTATTACGATATGTCTGGGCTCGATGCTTGGAGTCGCGTCAGCGGTTCCATCAAGGAACTTTGCACGGATCCGCTCACGAGCAAGCAATATCGCTTAGCGACAAACCGGGCCACGGCCGGGCTTTTCTACAACAAAGACATTTTCACCGCTTGCGGCATCACTTCTGAGCCTACGGTTTGGGCCGATTTTGTCTCCGATCTGCAAAAAGCCGTCGCCAAAGGCTATTCGGGCCTTTACATGGGCGGCTCTGCCACTTGGATGCTCGGACATCTCATGGAATTCTGGGGACACGGCATCATCAAGGAGAGCTTGGGCAATGTTGCCGCCAACCTCGCCTTCATCAATAATGACCAAACGAAACTCAAATTCACGGGAACCAACAGCCCCATCAAGACATTCGCCACAAAGTTCTTGGAACTGAAAACCGATGGCGTCCTCAATTCGGATTTCCTGACCGCCAGCTATGATGACCAACTTGAGAATTTCGCGACCGGAAAAGCGGCTGTGATCTCTCAGGGAATGTGGGCTCTTTCTTCCATCGAGAAGGACAATCCCTCCATGCACTCGAAGATTGGATTCATGCCTTATCCTTCCATGGATGCCACTTTGGCCCCGAACCCCGTCATCCTTTCCGACGTCGATTCCGGCTACAGCATCATGAAGGCCAGCGCGCACAAAGATGAAGCCATCAAGTTCCTTAACTTCCTTTGGAGCTCCGCCAATCAAGCCGAGTATTGCAAACTGGTCTCTTCGCCTTCGGCTTTCACCGATGTCGATGATTCCGACTGGAGCGATATTTCGACGGTTGTGGATGCCGCTCTCACCAAAGGCACCAACATCGGTTACTCTTCGACCCCGTCGGGCTTTGGCGGAGGCGAATGCGGAACTTTGATCCAAGGCTTGTACATCGGAGACTACACTCCGGATACCTTCACCACCACTTACGCGAGCGATTGGAACACCGCCTACACGGCCGCCAACGCATAATATAAGAAGCCAACAATGAAACTGGCGAAGGTCAGAAAGAGTTTTTCGAGAGCCGTGGGAGACAATCTCCATAAGTGGATGATCCTTCCCGCCTTTCTCCTCTTCCTGACCTTCGTTTTGATTCCTTTGGCTTTTTCTTTTGGGCTGAGCTTCACCAGTTGGAACGGCATCGGGAAAGCCGATTTTGTCGGCCTTGCGAACTTTGCCACGTTTTTCAGCGATGAAAGAGCCGGCAACGCCGTCAAGAATTCTGTCGTGTTCGCCGCCTGCTCGGTCCCGTTATTGAACGTCTTGGGACTGGGTTATGCCCTTCTTCTTGATCATAAAAACAGCTTTAACAAAGTCGTTAAAGCCATCGTTTACGTTCCCGCGGTCATCAGCCCTCTCATCATGGGCTATATCTGGCTTTTGGTCTTAAAGGATAACTACGGCGTCATCTTCACGATTTTCGGGCTTTTCGGAGCCAGCGGAAGCTATGCCAACCTCTTGGGGGACAAAGATCTGGCCCTGGTGGTCATCATTCTGATCAACGCTTTCCAATATGTCGGCCTGACGATGACGATTTATTCCGCGGGCCTCCAGTCCATTCCCGTCGATCTCTACGAATCAGCCAGCGTCGATGGAGCCTCATGGTGGCAGAAATTCCTTCATATCACGCTTCCGATGCTGGGGCCTTCTATCCTGATTAATATCATTACGAACATCATCGGGTCCCTTGGCATCTTCGATCTCGTCGTCTCGCTCACCAGCGGAGGCCCGGGCTATCACACCGAGACCTTAAGCTTATACATCTATCGTTTGGCTTATGGGGCTCGAAGCGGGTATGCTTCGGCGATTGCCGTCATGATGTTCTTCATTATCCTGATTCCGGTTCTGATCGCTTATTTCATCATGAAAAAATCCAATCTTTATCTTAATGAGGACGAAGGATGAAAATATTCAAAACCTCTTTAAAATGGCTTTTTTACGCTTTGGCTTTAGTGGTCATCGCGTCATTTTCGATCATTCCTCTCTTCGTTCTTTTCAAGCTTTCGGTTTCCGCCCCCGGAGAAACGATGGCGGAGACCCTCACGAATTTCACCACGTGGTATTGGGGCAACTACACCTCCGCCTGGAATTCTTCGAATCTCGGAACCGCCATTGGCAATTCGCTGATCATCACCTTGGGCGCCCTCGTGATCTTGATTTTCGTTTCTTCAATGGCGGGTTATGCGATCGCCCGCAGCAAAAAATGGTATAACCAAACCTTCTTCAAGGCCCTTTTGCTCTCGATGATGCTGCCCGCCGTTCTTACCACCGTTCCTTTATACATCATCATGAAATTCATCCATGGCATCAATACTTATTGGGCCATGATTCTTTTACTGGCGGCGCAAACGCTTCCTTTCTCGATCTTCGTTTATGCCGGATTCATCCGAGGCGTCCCCAAAGAGATCGAAGAGGCGGCCATTGTTGATGGCTGCACGCCTTTCACCGCCTTCTGGCGCGTAGTTTTCCCGATTCTCAAACCCGTGACCGCTTCGATCGTGATCATTCAGGGCGTCAGCATCTGGAACAACTATGGCCAAGCGGTCTATTTCTTGACCCAGCCCAATATGGAAACCTTGCCTCTGGCCATCAATAGCTTCTTTAGCAAATATAGCGCCAACTGGCATGAAATGGCGGCTGCGGCCTTAATCGGAATCGCTCCGACCATCATCGTTTTCGTGGCCTTCCAACGCTATTTCGTGAAAGGATTGACGGCCGGGGCCATCAAAGGATAACCCATGGTAGAGGATTTTTTCCCGGCAAAAAGCCATTTCGAATTGAAGGATCCCCCGGCTTTTTTCTACGTCGGGCCCCAAACTTCGCTTTCTTATAAAGTCTTCCATTTCGAAAAAACGATCCTGTCGGGGGAAACCAAAATCGTACAAGACAAAGAAGGAAAGAAATATTTTCGAGTTCTGAAAATCGGGAAAAGGGGCGAGTTCGGAATCGAAATCGAGGGGATAAGAGGGAGAATTGCCTCTTCCTTCGAAATTGGTCTCGATCCCCTGAAGAATCCTCATTATGGCTTTTTAGCGGATTTCACCGAAACCGCGACTGAGGATTATCTGGAGGATCTCCTCAAACTGCATATCAACATCGTCCAGGATTACGATTGGATGTACCGTCACGAAGACTATATCGCCCCCATGGATCCTTTCGTCGACCCCATGGGAAAAACAAAGAGCCAAAGAGCGGTTAAAGCCAAAATCGAAGCCTGCCACGCCAAAGGGATCCTGTCCTTCGCCTATGGAGCCATTTACGGAGCCACCAATGAATTCGCCGGCTTGCATCCTTCGTGGGCGTTCTATGATGGAAACGGCGAGGCGATAACCTTCATCGACCGTTTCACGATCATGAATTTCGCGACGTCTCCGTGGCGGGATTGTCTCTTGAACAATTACCAAAAGGCCGTCCAAGGGATGGGGTTCGACGGTATCCATATGGATACCTATGGAAGCCCAAAAGAAGCCTTTTCGCAAGATCACAAGCACATCCGTTTCGAAAAGGAATTTCCTTCCTTGATCAACGAAGCCTCTAAAGAGCTCAAGAAATTTGGGGCCGCCGTCACCTTCAATAACGTCGGGACCTGGCCTTTAGACGCCACCGCCAAAACCAAAACGGCTTTCGACTATGTCGAGGTTTGGGATCCTTTGAGTGATTATGAAGACCTCTTGACCTTAGTTCGCTGGCAGCGTTCTTTATCCCGCAAGCCATTGGTTGTAGCGGCTTATTTAAAGCCGTATTACGGAGATAACGATGAAAAAGCTTCTTATGCCAACGCGCTTCTTTCATCGGTTTTATATGCCGCGGGAGCCCATCATCTCATTTATGGGGAGGACGGAAGGGTTTTAAGGACGGGGTATTATCCCGACAACCACAAATTGAGCGGCCAGGCCTTTTCGTTATTGCGCCGGTATGAAGATTTCGCCTGCCGCTATGGGGAACTGCTCTATGATCCCGAATTGCGGGATGTTTCTTTGACGCATTCCGGCGGAGACAACAAAGAATACGTTTTCGAAAATTTGAAAACCACAGTCAAGCCCATGCCAGGGTCCTTGCTGGCCATCATCAAGGAGAAAAAAGGCGAAAAAATCGTTCATCTTCTGAATTTGGCCAATCAAACTTCCACGATCTGGAACCAAGAAAAAGAAAAACCCATAAAGAACGAAGGAACCCTGGTTGAGGTTCAAGTGGAGGGTGAGGACTACGAGGTTTTCGGCGCTTCCCCCGAAGACCCTGAATTGAAAAAGATTCCTTCAGCGACCGCGCTTTCCGATCACGGCTATCGGCTTGGCTTTCGCTCGGGAACGATCGGGCTATGGAAAATGATCGTCCTCAAAAAGAAGGAGGCCTGAGCCATGAGACGCGAACCTTGGCAAAAAGAAATCGTTTATCAGGTTTACCCCCGTTCTTTTTTGGACACGAATGGCGATGGCATCGGCGACCTCCCCGGAATCCTTTCGAAACTGGATTATCTTAAGGACCTGGGAGTGACGGCTATTTGGCTGTCGCCCGTTTTCGCTTCCCCGATGCGGGATAACGGCTATGACATCAGCGATTATTACTCGGTGGATCCTCTTTTCGGGTCCAACGCGGACATGGATACCCTCATCGCCGAAGCCAAAAAACGCGATCTCCGATTGATTTTGGATTTAGTCGTAAACCACACCAGCGATAAGAATCAATGGTTTGCTGAGGCAAGAAAAGGCCGCAATAATCCTTATCGTGATTATTATATCTGGAGGGATGAGCCGAATGGGCTTTGCTCGGTTTTCGGGGGTCCGGCTTGGGAAAAAGACCCTTTGACCGCACAGTATTACCTCCATCTCTTCGCCAAGGAGCAGCCGGACCTCAACTGGGCCAACCCAAAACTTAGGCAAGAAATCTACAAGATGATGAACTATTGGCTCGACAAAGGCATCGGAGGCTTTCGCATGGACGTCATCGAGGACATCGGGAAAGAACCGGATGCGATGATCGTGGCCAATGGGCCTCGCCTCCATGAGTATATCCATGAAATGAACCGCGCCACTTTTGGGAAAAGGAAAGCGATCACCATCGGGGAATGCTGGTCGGCCGATGACGAATCCCGAACCCTATACACGGATCCTCTCCGAGAAGAGCTTTCGATGGTCTTCCAGTTTGAACACATCACGTCCTTTTGGGATGAGAAATACGGGAAGTGGAAGAAAAAACCTTTCGATCTCCGAAAGATCAAAAACGCTTTGTTCGGCCACCAGCTGTCGAATCCGGCCAAATGCTGGAACACGCTTTTTTGGGATAATCATGACACCACCCGTGCCTTAGGCGACTATGTCGATCCGAGATGCCGGCAAGAAGGAGCGAAGATGCTCTTTGGCCTCACGCTTTTCATGAGCGGAACGCCTTTCATTTACCAAGGCGATGAAATCGGGATGGTCAACGCCGGATTCACGTCCATGGGAGAAATCCGAGACATCGAAGCCAAAAACGAATACGCCTCACTTCTGAAAGACGGTTTTGCGAAAGAGGAGGCCACGAGAATGGTTTTAGGCTCCTCGCGCGACAACGCCCGAACTCCCATGCAGTGGTCGGCGGCGGTTAATGGGGGCTTTTCAGAGGGAATTCCTTGGCTTCGCCTTGAAGAGGATTATGGGACTTGGTCGGTCGAAGCCGAAGAGAATAATCCATTTTCGGTTTTGTCTTTTTACAAAAAAGCCATCGCCATCCGGAAAAGCCAGCCGAACGAAGACGTCATTCTTTATGGCTCCTTCGGACCGCTTTGCCAAGACGACGAACGTCTTTTCGCTTATGAAAGAAAAGGAAAAGGCAAGACGTTGACGATTATCGCTAATTTTTCTGACGAGGTCGTTCCCAACCCTTTAAAAAGCGAAGGTTCGATTCTAATCTCCAACGATGCCATCAGTAACGATGCTATTGGGCCTTACGGGTTTGCGGTTTACGAAGCGAAAAATTAACCCCTCGCATCCGAATTATTATTCATCCGAGAAAATCCCCCTCTTTCTCATCCAATAGATTTTGTGTAGGTTTCGCTGATTTTCATTGAAAACGCAATTTGGCAGAATAGACTAATCTAGTAGGAATGAGGGGCATTATTATGAATAAAATCAGTTATCTAGGGTTGCTTTTTTCGGTTGCGGCTTTTCTTGGAAGCTGCGGTAATAATTCCGGCAATTCGTCGGAAACGGTTTTTACTCCAATAAGCGGAGTAGAACTTCCTTCCGACGAGGGTACCCTTATTTTAGCCTCGGCCACAAAAAACGTGCCTTCGCTTTCGAAAATGTCGATGACTGAAAATTCGCTTTCGGACGACTCGGCGCTTTACAAAGGAAGTCTCTCAAGCCTTGGGAAATATGATTTAACTGTCCTTTCGGGGTCTTTTGATGCTTATTCGAACCATATGGTTGAAGAATCCCAAATAGAGAATAGCACCCATAAAAACGGTGACGGCCTTTCCGTTTCCGTCTATGAAAATGAATTCGTGAAAGAGTGGGCCGGGGCTCCAATTGATTCGTCTTTAGGCGATGTTTATTCTCTTTTTGAGCAATCAGGCACTTTAAGTTCGAAGGGGGTCATTGAGACGGAAAGCTGTCTTGTCGAAAAACCCTCCTTTTCCTTAACAAAAAAAATCGACGAAACCTGGCAAAGATTTTTAACCGATTCCCTAAGCGGCATTTGCAAAATTACCGGAAGTACTGAATACCTTCAAATCAACGATGACCAATTTGTGGCTATCGTGCAAACTTCAGCCGATTCTGCCTTAAGCAATCCTTTGTACCCCAATGACTCGTCAAAGGACATTGGAACCCGGTTGCAGAGTCAAACGACTTATTATTTCCAAAAAGATTCTACGGGCGAATACTGGCTTGAACGCGTGCGGCTCGAAAAAAAGAATCTCGCATTCTGCGATTTTTCTTTCAATTTTTTCTCTTCGCCAACGGAAATCGAAAGCTTTGCCGAGGAAATTAATCTCACCTATGGCGATAAAATCGAGGGAGAAATTCCTGCCGACCTAAATATGGGCAAGGCCCCGATACTGATTTTGGAATCCCAAACGCCTTCCGGATATTATCCTGCTTCCACGGGTTCCTTTTATATTTCTGACGCGACCGGATCCTACAAATTACTCAACCCTTCTTTTTCGGGATACGCCTACGAACAAATCCTAAATCTATCGTCGCCAATGGAATATTCTCTTACGACCATGGATAATGCCGCGAACTATCCCCCGGTTTATGATGAATGGGGTTATTCTGACATCGATGCTTCTTCTATCAAATTCGATACCATCACCGACGCAAAAGTGGTTGGGGAAAACTTTTTTCTTGCTCAAACGGGAATGTATCAGGTCAAAATCCTTCTTGGAGAGGACAAAACTCTAAAATATTTCGGAGTGACTTATCTTGGACTTGCCATCATTTTTTGAACTCATTTTTATAAAGCCTTCAGAATCATATCAAAGCGGCGCTTGGGCTCAAGTTCTATGATTTCACAACATTCTAATCGGCATTTTTTTGTGAAACATAGCGTGCTGGATGCGTTTGTTATTTTTGGTGCCGCCTTCCGGATTCGGACCGAAGACCTACTGATTACAAATCAGTTGCTCTACCAACTGAGCTAAGGCGGCATTATCGGGATGCTATCCCAAGGGATAATCATCGGTTATATAACGATAAAA